>JAEIGA010002144.1_pt1 | contig 31522 bp, 35 predicted proteins | sample 9270691 | NCBI WGS metagenome assembly JAEIGA01 (sample SAMN17057246, study PRJNA624740) | gut metagenome | biome: biome; isolation source: fecal sample | host: Bos grunniens | place: China: Xizang | collected 2019
ACTATAAAAGTTACTCAAATCGCAAGCCCTATCGGCAAGCCAAAAGATCAAAGAGCTACTTTGATTGGTTTAGGTTTGAACAAATTGAACAAAGTGTCTGTATTGGAAGATACTCCGTCTGTTCGCGGAATGATCAGAAAGGTGCAACACTTGGTTAAAGTTGAAGAATAATATAAATTTGCAAAGAGGATGTCATACTTGTAATTTTTTCGTTTATGTAGCTAGTTTGTACATCACACTCAAAAATTACTTCGTAGCACATCCTCTTATCAAATTTATGAAAATTAGTTAGGATTAAAAAAATGAAACTTAACGAAATTAGAGATAACGAAGGCGCTAGAAAATCACGCAAGCGTGTTGCTCGTGGTATCGGTAGCGGTTCAGGTAAAACCGGTGGTCGTGGACAAAAAGGTCAAAAATCTCGTTCGGGTGTTGCTGTAAACGGTTTTGAAGGCGGTCAAATGCCTATCTATCGTAGACTTCCGAAAAGAGGTTTTAACAACCACTTTGCTAAGGAATATGCAGTTGTTAACTTGGATACACTTCAAAAGGCTGTTGATGCCGGAAAATTGAATGCTGAAGATATCAATGTTGAAGCTTTGCTCAAAGCCGGTATCGTTAGCAAAAAATTGGACGGTATTCGTTTGTTGGCCCGTGGTGCTATCACATCTAAGGTTAATGTTACTGTAAATTCTGCTTCTAAATCTGCTGTTGCCGCTGTTGAAAAAGCAGGTGGTAAAGTAAATTTTGTTGCTTAATTTATCTTTAGATAAAAATAAGAAGCCTCTCTTGATTTGGAGAGGCTTTTTTTGTTGCTTTAAAGGTGTTTGTATAATATATTGAGTGCCGATTTTGAAAGGCAAATGATAATGCAAAATTTTTCGCTTCATACACATACTATCGGGTTTGATGGTCGCAATACAGAAGAAGAAATGTTGCGCCGTGCTGAAGAATTGGGTTGGAAAAAAATGGGTTTTTCCAATCACTTTATTGTACATCCTCGTATTGAGGAAGCGCCCATGTATGACAATGCCAAAAAGCGCGGTTATGATGCGATTTATTCGTCATCATTTGATGAGGTAATAGCAAAGTTTGAAGCGCATTATAAAACACTTGATGAATTGCAAGGCACGACAGATGTAAAAATCTTAAAAGGTATGGAAGTTGATTTTTTCAATAATGATGAGTGGCGAAAAGGTTTTGAGGAAGCAGTTTCGTATCTTAAACCGGACTATTTAATCGGGTCGGCGCATTTTGTGGAGCAAGACGGAATATTGTTTAATTCGCACGATTTGAAAAAGGCTTCAAAAATCGAACAACAAAAGTTGCTCACTCGATATTGGCAAAATGTCAGAGGAGCGGCGGGTTCAGGTTTGTTTACTTTTTTGGCACATTTGGATTTGATGAAAAAAGTCGGATTGGGAAGTGAAGATAGTTGGTCGGAAGAAGAGTTTAGGACCGTGCAGGCAATTAAAAAAGCAGGTGTAATGGTGGAGCTTAATACTTCGGCGTTTAAGCGAGGTGATGAGCCGTATCCGAGCAAGAGAATTATGCAAATGTTGGCCAATGAAAATGTCAAAGTTATTTTAAGTGATGATGCTCATGATGTTGCAAGGTTAGGTGCTGATTTTGGCAGGGTTTATGATATAGCAAAAGCGTGCGGAATTACCAGTTTTTATGGCGAGCAAAATAATTGTGCAATTTCACTATTTTTAAGTAAATCTAAAACACAGTCTAATTTTTAATTAAAGATATTTTATCAAGGCGAAGCCGCCGATAAGCAAAATTAAAAAGGCCACTGATAAAATACCTAGGTGTTTTTCGATGAATATTTTCATCGGGGCACCGAATTTTTTTAACAACCAGGCAACCAAGAAAAATCTCATTCCACGAGCTAATACCGAGGCAATGCCGAATATTATAGGGTCCAAGTGAACAACACCGCTGGCGATAGTGATTATCTTGTAGGGAAACGGAGTTATGCCGGCACCGAAAACAATCCATGCACCATATTCGTGATAATAGTTTTCAAATTCGTGGAATTGTTCCATGGCATTATAAAATTCTAAAATCGGTTTGGCAATTAAATCAAAAGCAAAAATACCGATACCATAACCGAAATATCCGCCCAAAACACTGGCAACGGTTGCGGTTGTGGCAATGCGCCATGCTTTGTTTGGGGTGGCCAATATCATGGGTATGAGCATTATATCAGGCGGAATCGGAAAAAACGAACTTTCGACAAAGGCAACGATAAATAAGAATAACAAGGCATGGTCTTTAGCTGAAAGATCAAGCATTATGTCATAAGTCTTTTGTACCAGATTGCGAAAGTATTTAATCATTTGTCCTCAGAAAAAATATAATTGTTTTTTGATTTTGAAATACTAGCTTATTTGAGAACAAATGCAATAAGTTTTACAAAAGTTGGATAACTTTTTGTAGAAAATTTGGTTTGTATATAAATTCAATACCCTCAACATCGTGACGGTTTTTGTGCTCGATATGATGTGACATAATGGCATAATGCGTGGCGTTGAACGGAAGAGCGTGATTGATGATTTTGGCGATGTTTTTTTCTTGCTGATTGGCAAAATCTTCGTCAATAAAAATCCAACGCGGTTTGGCTGTTTTGGCATAGTTTAACAGTAAAAAAAGATTGTCGGTGGCAAAAACCTGCCAACCTTTTGATTGAAGCAACCGCCCGTAGAGATTGGTAAAATCTTTGTCATTGTCTAAAATAAAAACAACTTTGTTCGACATAAAAAAACTCCTGAAAATGTTTGTTTCAGGAGTTTATATAATCATTGGATTTTTGTTTTTTTAGTGGCACTTGCAATTTTTGTGATGACAGTGACAATCGTGATGGTCTTGTTGTTTGCAAAAAGCTTCAAAAGTGTTGCTAAGCAACATTGCAACGGTCATCGGACCGACACCGCCGGGAACGGGGGTTATAAATGAAGCTTTTTCTTTTACTTCGTCAAAGTCAACATCACCGCAAAGTTTTCCGTCAACTCGATTTATGCCTACATCAATAATTATGGCGCCTTCTTTAATCCAAGAGGCTTTGACCATTTTTGCGCGTCCGCAGGCGACAATTACGATATCGGCAGTTTTGACAATTGTTTCAAGATTTGCGGTCTTGGAATGGGTGACGGTTACGGTACAATCTTGATTTAATAAAAGCATAGCAATCGGTTTGCCGACAATGTTGGAGCGGCCGATAACAACGGCGTGCTTACCTTTTAGGTCGACATCGGTTGATTTTAATAACTCTAAAATGCCTTTTGGAGTGGCCGATATAAAACCGCGCGGATCATTATATGAGAGCAAGCCGGTATTATAGGGAGTAAAACCATCAACATCTTTGGACGGGTTTATATGTGATAAAACTTTTAGTGTGTTGATGTGCTTAGGAAGGGGCAGTTGAACAATTATTCCGTTAATATGATGATTGTCGTTCAGTTCGTCGATAATTTCCAAAAGCGCATTTTCGCCGATTGAATCGGCAAGTTCTATTACCTCGCAACCCATACCAACTTCTTGAGCAAATTTTTGTTTGGTTTTGACATAAACTTTGCTTGCCGGATCATCTCCAACCGAAACGACGGCAAGAACAGGAACTTCTTGGCTGTTATAGTTTGAGATTTTGTCTTTTAGCTCATTACGATAATTTGCTGCCGTTTGTTTGCCGTCAATGATAATCGCGCTCATATTGTTACTCCGTAGATGCAAGTGACTTTAGTTTATCCAAAAGTTCGTCACTTAAATTGCTTATTGTTATCTTTTTGTAGCGGTCAAGCTCGCCCGATATAATAGAAAAGTCTGATTTGGCTATTTTTAATTTTTTTGATAACCAGGATATCAGCTCTGAATTTGCTTTGCCTTTTTCAGGTACGCTGATTACACTTATTTTTAAATAATCTTCGTTGTTTGGCGTGGTAAATATTCCGCAAACCTTACAACAAGAAGAGTTAGGACTAAGCCTAACTCTTAATAAAACAGTGTCTTTGTTTATTTCAAAAAACAAGTTAACCTGCAATAAACATTCTGATGCTTAAGATTATTCTGCTGACAAAATAAAGAGCCAACAAAAGAATAAACGGAGCAAAGTCAATGTTTGAATATACAGTCTTAATTTTTGCTTTGATTAGATTATATACCGGCAAAGTTGCTTTTTCCAAAAGCTCGACTGTCTTTTGAGCATATTTGTTTGATACTTGCAAAACTTTGAAATGAATTAACCATTGTAAAACAACTTGAACAACAACAATTTTGAAATAAATATCAACTATCAAAGCTAAAATTGCAAAAACAGGGTCAAAAATTATCATAAAATATATCTCCTCTATAAATTACTTTTTTAAATTCATAAATTAAGTTTTGCCATATGTCAAATATAAACATTTATTTAAGCAGTCATTTCGCGTAGCGCATTGTTATATGCGTTGATGTCAAAACCTCGGATGCTGCGATTTCGCAGTTCTTGGAGCTTTTGTCGTGTTTCGGTTTGATTGATTTGAGCTTCTTGTCGCTCAAGCTCTTCCTTAGACATACCGTTACGCAAGGCACCGATAATATCAGATATGGAATGTTTGGTTTGTGAAGCTCTTTCCATCTTTTGTACAGCTTCTTCCTTTGATTGAGAAAGAGGTTTTGATTGAGAGTTTGCCGACATCATTAAAGCCATATGCATATCAATAAGTTCACGCAATTTGCGATCAGCCATAAAGTTGAAGACATCTTCATTTTTTGTGGTGTTTTCTTCTTGTTTTTGAACAACCGGTTGAGAATAAAAAGTATAGGAATGGGTTTTTACTTTTTTTACCTCTTCGTTAGAGTTCATAGGTTGTTTGTCTTCTTCAGGACGGTCAGCCTGAGATTTTGTAGCTGACATTTTATCACGCAAACGGCGTAATTCACTTAGCTTAAATGTTAAAAACTTGAGTTTTTCTTGGGCAATCGGTTGTAGCGCAGAATTGGAATTAAATGCGGCTTCTGAATATAGCGAAATAATGCGTTTTAGTTCTGTTTCGCGCTTATCCATAAGCTCAATAAAGAAATTGCGTCGATCTATTTCAGTTTGGGTAGTCCCGCTAGTGTAAATGTCGGTTTCAATTCTGTTTTGTATTCTGATCCAATCATAGTATTCGGTTACCGGGTCTCGGCTGGAGTCTTGCAATTCCAATGTTTCGGCAATGCTGAAGCTGAGGTCATGGGTATATACAATTTTGTCGCCGACTTTAATTGTTTTTTCAGAAGTTTTTTCTCTGGCTTGCATTGCAACAGGTGTCCACTGCGATCTGAAATGGTGATAATCACCGCGATTTTTGGTGCTCATATGATCAATAAATTCGTCGTTTTGATCAAGTTTTTGAGTGCCTATTAGGGCGTCGGCTTTTCTGTGCAAATCCTCACAGCTATAGTTCATAAGATGGTTTTTCAAGTATGCGTCTGTAGGTGTATAGGCGTGCGGAGTATATTCAGGAGCTTCTACATAGTGTCTGCTGTCATTTTCCAGTCTTTTTTTCAGATCGGAATAATAGCGAACAGCTTCTTCTTCACTATTGATGGTTGCAGAATAAGGGATATGGTTTTCCATAGTACAACTCCTTTGAGTTTGGTTTTTTGGTTAAACTTGTTCAAAAATAATTTTTCCGCGTTCAAGCCAGATAATTCTATCTAATACCCATTGGCTGATTTCTTCAATTTTTTCCAATTCAATATTCATGGCTTGACCGATGTTGCCGATAAAGATGATTTCTTCATCGCTGAGGCTTCCGTCAGAATTTGCTAAAAAGCATGCTTCTTTTATCAACTGAAGAGCAACTTCGCGGTTGGTTATTTTGGCTGCAGCTTCTATAACTTCATCGTTGCTCAGCGGCTTGGTTATTTCATCGATATTTGAAGTGCCCAGACCAAAAATGATGGCGGTATCTTTGATGAATGCTTTTTCATTTTCATCAAAATCTTTATCAGTACGAGCCAAGGCAACCATTATTTTTATAAAGATTACTTTGTCTTCGTCGCTCATTTGTGTAATGAAACTTTTTTGTGTGTTTCCTTTTTCGACCATAATATTTCTCCTTGTTAACATCCTTTGAGTATATAATACCAAAATTGTATCTTTTTTCAATTAAAATCGGACGAATCGATAAAAAAAAGTTTGAAAAATATGAAAGCTTGGCATAATATCGGAATACTGAATTTAGCTATTGGGATAAAAATGAAAAAATATTATATTAAAACATATGGTTGCCAAATGAATGTTTATGATTCTCACAGGGTGGCAACTATGTTGAATGATATGGGTTTTGAAGAAACTTCAGTCTTGAAACAAGCTGATTTGGTTATTTTTAATACTTGTCATATCAGAGAAAAGGCAACCGAAAAGTTATTTTCTGACCTTGGTCGAACTTATCTTGTAAAACAAGAACGCGCGCTTGAGGGTAAAAGAACTTTTATCGGCGTTTTGGGGTGTGTGGTGCAGGCTGAGGACGAACAAATTGCCAAAAGAACAGGCTATGTTGATTTTGCTTTGGGCCCTTTGACTTATCACAGATTACCGGATATTTTGAGAAAAGTTTTGGCGGAAGTTGATGAGCCGATTATTGATACCGAGTTTCCGGTAGAATCAAAGTTTGATTTTTTGCCGGAAAATACTTCTCAAGGCGGATGCTCTTTTTTGGCAATTCAAGAAGGGTGCAATAATTTTTGTACCTATTGTGTGGTGCCATATACTCGCGGAGTAGAAACATCGCGTCCGGTTGAAGATGTTATAAAAGAGGCTAAAATTTTGGTTGACGGTGGGACATTGGAAATCAATCTGTTGGGACAAAATGTTAACTCGTATCATGGCGAGGATGCTAACGGCAAAGAGCGTAATTTGGCTTATTTGTTAAATAGTCTTAATGAAATAGAAGGTTTGAAAAGAATCAGGTATACGACATCGTATCCGGCAGATGTGAATGATGAGTTGATTGACTGCCATAAAAATATTGAAAAGTTGATGCCGTATCTGCATTTGCCAATTCAGTCGGGTTCAGATGCTATATTGAAAGCAATGAACAGAAGGCATAATTCTTCGCAATATTTAGATATTATTGCAAGATTGCGTGAGGCGAATCCTAATTTGGGATTTTCATCAGACTTTATTGTCGGTTTTCCGGGTGAAACAGACGCTGATTTTCAGGCAACTTTAGATGTAGTTGATAAAGTAAAATATATTCAGGCTTTTTCTTTCAAATATTCTCGCAGACCGGGAACTCCGGCTTCTATTATGCCGAATCAGGTTGAGGAAAAAGTCAAAAAAGAGCGCTTGACGATATTGCAAGACAAATTATTTGATTATCAAACTAAATTTAATCAGGCAACAGTGGGTAAAATTGTACCGGTATTGTTTGAAACTAAAGGTCGTCATAGCGGTCAGTTGGTCGGTCGAACACCATATATGCAAAATATACATGCTGAAGTAAGTAAGGATTATTTAAATAAAATAGTTGATATTAAAGTAGAAAGTGCGACAATGAATTCATTGTCAGGAACAGTTGTAAAGGTATAAAACTATGGCAGAAATTTCTTTTGAGTTATTTAATAATACATTGGTTCAACAAATGGTCGGCGCACAAGATGCCAATTTGAAGTTGTTGGAAAAAATTATCGGAGTAGAAATAATATCGGTTGGTAATAATATCACTATCAAAGGTGATAAGACCTCTATTGAACAAGCAAAAACAGCCATAGATGTTTTGTACAACAAGGTCAGTCGCGGAATTGAAATCGGAGAGCAAGAAGTTAAAGCTGCTGTTCGTTTGAGCGGCGATAATGTTGATACGCAAACCGCTCAAGATTTGAGTAATATTGTATTAAAAACCAAAAAGCGTCATATTTATCCTCGTTCGGCAACTCAAGCAGAATATATTCAAACAATGATGCAAAATGAGTTGGTATTCGGTTTGGGACCTGCCGGTACCGGTAAGACTTATTTAGCGGTTGCTTTGGCTGTTTCAATGATGTTGGAAGGTACTATTGATAAAATCATTTTATCTCGTCCGGCAGTGGAAGCCGGTGAAAACTTGGGTTTCTTGCCCGGTGATTTGAAAGACAAAGTGGATCCGTATTTGCGTCCTTTGTATGATGCTTTGTATGAAATGTTGCCGGCTGATCAAGTGGATAAGAAAATTGCTTTGGGCGAAATTGAAATTGCTCCTTTGGCATTTATGCGCGGTCGTACACTTTCAAATGCTTTTGTGATTTTGGATGAAGCTCAAAATACAACACCAATGCAAATGAAAATGTTTTTAACCCGTTTGGGTGAAAATTCACGCATGGTGGTAAACGGTGACTTGAGCCAAGTTGACTTGCCCAGAGGCGTTGTTTCGGGCTTGAGAGATGCTTTGGATGTATTAAAAGGTACGGCTAATATCGGTTCGGTCAGATTTAGCGCAACTGATGTAGTTCGTCACGGACTGGTGGCAAAAATCGTTAAAGCCTACGAAGAAAAAAGCAAAAAAGAATATGGCGATGAATAGCAACTCGCTTAACATCCTTTTTGATGATGAAATCTGGGAAGAAAAAATTCCTGAGGTTGAACTTTGGGCAAATAAGGTTTTTGCAACAGCATTAGATTTTTTATCTGTAAATGATTTAGGTTTTGAGGGCTGGAATAATAAGCCTGTTTCGATAGCTTTATCTTTAAGCAACAATGATGAGGTGCAAAAGCTTAATCGTGAGTTTAGAGCCAAAGATAAGCCGACTAATGTTTTATCTTTTGCTAATATTGATGATGAAGCTTTTGAAGATGAGTTTTTGAATGAAGATGTTGTCGATTTGGGTAATATAATAATGGCTCTTGAAACTTTGGAAGATGAGGCTGCTATCAAGAAGATATCTTTAAAAAATCATTTTGCTCATTTGTTGGTGCATGGTGTCTTGCATTTGTTCGGTTATGATCATATTGAAGATGATGAGGCCGATGAAATGGAAGGAATAGAAGTTGATATTTTGAAAGAGCTAAACATTGCTAACCCGTATGAAGAATAAATTGTTATCTGTTTTAGCTGATATCTGTGGGTACAAAAAAATTTGTGCCTTTGGTATGGGTTGGCTCAGTGTTTTAGCTTTTGCACCAAAATTTTGGGTGCTTTTTGCATATGTCGGTTTTTCATATCTGCTATATTTGTTAGTTAAAACAAAAGAAAAAAAAGAGCTGTTTAAAATAGGTTATGCTTTTGGTTTTGCTCATTTTGCTTTTGGTTTTGCTTGGGTGGGTAATGCTCTTTTGATTGATGCCAAACAATTTGGTTGGTTGTATCCGATTACGCTTATTGCTTCGGGAGCTTTTTTCGGTTTGTTTTTTGCAATTCCTGCTTTTATGACTTATTTTGCTGTGACAAAATGGAAAAAGTGGATAGTGTTTAGCTCGTCATTTGTTTTGTTTGAATGGATTAGAAGTTTTATATTTACCGGATTTCCGTGGAATTTGACCGGATATACCTTGGCTTTTTCTGACGAGCTGATACAAACAGCTTCAATCGGCGGAACATATTTATTATCATTGGTGGCTGTTTTGAGTTATAGTGTTTTTGGTGTGGTTAGTAGAAAATCATTATTACCGAGCATTGTGATAATGATTTTTTGTGTTATTATAATGTGGAGTGGCGGTTATTGGCGAATTGCCAATGCTGATTTTAGTAAATCGGATACGGTGGTCAGACTTGTTCAACCCAGTATTCCGCAAATTATGAAATGGAATAGAGCGACAAGAGAACAAAATTTTATCGAGTATATAGCTTTGTCTAATGAAGAAGCAAAAAAAGTTCCTGATATAATCGTTTGGGGAGAGACAGCATCGCCTTTTGTTTTAGACAGAGATGAAATTCATTTGGATATGTTAAAACCTTTGCTTAATAAGGGCAGTTATTTAGTAACCGGTATGGTGTCATACAAAGAAGAAGCGGATCGATTTGTTCCGCATAATTCTATGGTGGTCTTTGATAATAAGGCAAAACCGGTCGGATATTATCATAAAACCCATTTGGTGCCGTTTGGTGAGTTTATTCCTTTGCGGAAATATTTACCTGATTTTATAAAACCGGTGGCAAATGCCATAGGAGAATTTGGTCGAGGAAACGGACCGGAAGTTCTTAAGTTTGACGGTTTGCCGTCATTTGGCGGAATAATTTGTTATGAAGCTATTTTTCCGGCAGAAATCGTTGATAAAAATAATCGCCCTGAATTTTTGATTAACATTACCAATGACGGTTGGTACGGAAATTCTTCCGGCCCGTATCAGCATTGGGTTGCTACAAAGTTGCGTGCGGCGGAGGAAGGTATTCAAATAATAAGAGTGGCTAATAATGGCATTAGCGGGTTGATAAATGCTCTGGGAATTGAACAGCAAAAATTAGGCCTTAATCAAAAAGGCTTTTTGGATGTTATTTTGGATAAAAAAACAGAGCAAAAAACATTTTATGGTAGGTCAGGTAATAGTGTCATAATAATCTTTTGCTTGATTTTATTGTTTTATGGCTTTATAAATAGAGAAAACAAAGGTTAATGTATTTGTACGAGGCGAAAATGACAGCTGAATCTAAGAAAATATCCAGGGGCAGAACCCCGACGGGAAATCCAAATCCGGTGGATGTTCATGTCGGAAACAGAATTAAAATTCGACGCAATTTGATGGGGTTTAGTCAGGAAAAATTGGCCGGCTTGTTGGGTTTGACCTTTCAACAAGTACAAAAATATGAAAAAGGCTTAAACAGGGTCAGTGCCAGCCGTTTATGGGATTTTAGCGTGGTATTAAATACGCCGGTTGCGTTTTTCTTTGAGGATATGGATAAAGAAGTAGCTAAGCAAAGCCCCAGAATGTTTAGAACAAGTGATGCTCTTGAGCTTAATGAAGAAAGCGAAATGTTTAATGATGACCCGATGACCAAAAAAGAGACACTGGAATTGGTTAATGCTTATTACAAAATAGGAAGTCGTCAGACGGCTAAGCGTATATTTGATTTGATTATGACGGTGTCTAAAACTCAATATGTTAATGACGCTGAAGAAAACGAAAATGAGTAATTAAAAAGAAAGCACCTTATAAGGTGCTTTTTTTTAGTTGTTTTTACAGCGTCGGTCAGTGGCGCGGTCTGAATCGGGCAAGTCTTCTTCGTCACCGAAATTATACATATTTTTTTCAAATTCACATTCATCATCAAGCCCGAGTATTGAATCAATAAGTCGAACTTTGTTTAAGGGTTTGATGGTAAAGTCTTTGTCATCTATTTCGATATGTTTATATGATGAGTAATCTTTTACTATTTTTTTGTTTGATTTTTCCGGTATCATTTTTTGCTCCTTTTTTGAATTTAAAAAATATGTAATTGCAAATTATAATTTTTCCACATCAGAGTTTTTTTTCTTGAGGTTATATTTTTGTTTTTTTAGTATTCAGAAAGTGATTGCTTTTATAAGAGATATTTTTTATGTGGAATTTCAGAAGTAAACGTCCGGACTATAACAGAGTTTTTAAGTCAATAAAAAGACGCTTAAATTGGGAAGCAAATTGGCGTGAGGCTGATTTGCTGTATCAACAGCTTAGTAATGACAAGTCTTTTAAGAAAGAATTACTCAGAAAAGCTATTCATTTAAGCTCTCTTTGGATACCGGCAGCAATTTACTTTATGCCGAAAATTGTGCTTATTCCGATATTGTCGATTATTTTAGTCGGTAATGTTATTTTGGAATATGGTAATTTTAAGAAGTATTCTTGGGCAAGAAAATCTTTTGGAGTGTTGTTTTTCAGGACACTTCGTAATAAAGAAATGTCGAGAGAAAATTTTCAGTTTACCGGCGCTATATATGTTTTGACTTCGGCTATTTTGTGTTTGTGTTTTTTCGGTAAAGAGATTGCCACGATCGCTTTGACGGTAATGCTGATTTGTGATAGCGCCGCTGCTTTGGTCGGGCGCTCGGTCGGTAAAGTTAAGATTTATAAAAATAAAACTTTGGAAGGAACTTTGGCATTTTTTGTTTTGGCAGTGATAATAAATTTGTTGTTTATGCCGATTTATCCGTTTGGTGTCAAAAGTTTGATTGCCTGTTTGGTTGCAACTTTGGCCGAAGTTTATGAAGACAAAATAGAAATTGATGACAATTTGTCAGTTCCGATATTTTTCTCGGTTGTACTTACTTGGTTTTAGCTTCAGATTGCTTTTTCAATAATACCGCCGCCTAATATGATATCGCCATCGTTTAGGACGACTGATTGCCCTGTGGTAATGGCGCTTTGCGGTGCTAAAAATTTCACTTCAAAATTGTTATCAGGCAAAGGTATTACTTCGACATCACAGGGTTGTTGTGATGAACGAATGCGTGCTTGACAGTGAATAGGTTTGGTAGGAAGCGGTATTTGCCATACAAAATCGGAAGCAATAAGGCTTGATTGAATGCAATCTTCAGCATAGCCCAAAGTTATTTCATTTTGTTCTTTGTTTATGTTGATTACATAAAGAGGGCGGTCGGCAGAAACTCCCAGTCCGCGTCTTTGTCCGATAGTATATTTCCAATAGCCTTGATGATGACCTAAAATTTTGCCGGCTTTATTTACAAAATTACCCTGTTTGGGAACAAATTGCAAAATATCGTTAAGGTCACCGGAATAAAAATCTTGACTGTCAGGTTTGTCTGAAACTTCAAGTCCGGCCTTTTTTGCCAGTTCTCTGATTTGTGATTTTTCCATATCACCTAAGGGCAAAATGATTTGAGAAAGCTGTTCTTGACTCAGACGGTATAAGAAATATGACTGATCTTTTTTGTAATCGGTTCCTCGCAAAATATGATACATGCCGGTTTTGTCATCTTGTTTTATACGCGCATAATGGCCGGTGGCAAATTTGTCAAAAATTATGCCTTGTTTTTTTGCGACTTCGGGCAATACGGAAAATTTGATTTTTTGGTTGCAAACAACACAGGGATTAGGTGTGCGACCTGACAAATATTCAGAACGAAAATTTTGCAGGACAATTTGTTTAAATTCTTCGGTGCAGTCAACTACCAAATGAGGAATATTTAAATTTTGGCATATTTTTTTGGCTTGAGCAATGTCTTCTTCGTGAGATGAAAAGCATCCTTTGGATGTCAGTTTTTTAAATGTTTCGGAATTATCCCAAACGGTCATGGTCGCACCAATAACTTCGTGTCCGGCTTTTTTTAAGATTAGAGCCGCAACCGAGGAATCGACACCGCCACTCATACCAACCAAAATTTTCATAAATTTACTTCCTTATATGCGTTCAAAATCTAAAAATACCGGTTTACGACCTTCACGAATGGCTTTTCTTTGATATTTGGTTTCAACCCAGTCAGCCGGAGGGTTACGCCAGTCATCAGATGTTTTGGCAGTCCATTTGAAATCAGAATCTTCGTGAAGACGACGGAGGGTCCAACTTTTGTATACTTTGTGGTCGGTCGCAACTCGCAAAATTCCGCCTTTTTTGAGCATGCGAGCTATTTCTTTTAAGTTATCCGGATTAACAAATCGGCGCGAGGCATGGCGTTTTTTTGGCCAAGGGTCGGGGAAAAGTAAAAATACTTTGCTCAAAAATCCATCAGGAATTTGTGAAAATAAAATGCGGACATCATCGCTCCAAATTCTGACATTGTCACAGCGAGAAGGAAGTAATTTTATTTCTTCGGGCATATCGGCATTTTCTTTAATGCCGGTCATCAGAGTCAAAAGATTCGCAACACCGTTTTTAAAAACTTCGGCACCGATAAAACCGATATGATGATTTTTTTGTGATTGTCCGGCAATATGTTCACCGTTACCGAAGCCGATTTCTAAATAGACTTCATCGATTTCGGTTCCAAAAATGTTTTTTGATATTTTGCTTTCGGTGTCAATGGCTACTTGGGGCAAAAATCTTTCAAGCAGACCTGATTTGGCTTTTCTGATTTTGCGGCCCTGTCGGCGACCGTAAAACTTTGGTTTGTCGTTTGTTTGCATTTTTTAGCTCTTTGTTCAGTAACGATTTTATTTTTAGCTACATATTATCAATTTTGCGACGGTTGGCAAGAAAAATATCATAAAGATTTATTGTTTTTCTTTAGATGTGAAATTATTTCAAAAGCGTAATTTTAACAAATAAAATGAGGTTTGACATGGAAACAGTTTTGAGAACTTCGGAAAATATGAAAAAATGTTTATGTTCGGCTTGTCCGTCTTATACGACAAAGTGCAAAATAAAAAATTATCCGATAAATATGATGAAGCTTGTCGACGGAATCGAAAATGTTGAGCATTTCGAAAAGATGTTTTGCGCCTTCGGAAAAAGTAATTGTATCAGTGAAAATCGAGGATGTCTTTGTGAACAATGTGATGTGTATAATGAAAATAATTTATCAAAGGAAGATTATTGTTTGAAGGACGGCGGTATAGATTGCAGTGCTTGTGCCATCAATAACAAGATGAATTAAAATGCCAAGTCCCAATGACATTAGCGAAGTTTATAAAAATGCATTATCTACCCGTCAAAACAGCGATTTTGGAGAGGTTATAGCTTTTTGTGAAAAAAATCAAAAATGCCAGAAAGATAATTCGTTGAAAAAAAATATGATGCTGTTTTGGTCGTATAAAAAAATAGCATTGTTTTATGAAAAAAGTAAAAATTATGAAAAGGCTTATTTGTTTTGGCAAAAAGTCAATAAATTGCAAATAAAGCCGGAATTAAGAGTTAAGGTCGGTCATAAGTTGTTGCGATTGGTCAATGATATGAAAATGCCGATTGATAAAAAGGCCGGCGAAATAGTTAAAATCGCCGGCTATATGCAAAAGGCCTATAAAGAACTGGGCAATGTGAAAAGCATTGAAAGAATTGCTAAATTGCAATCAGTAGCCGAAAAGTTGCTCAAAAAATCAAAATATTTGCATTAGTTGTTGCATAATGTTTGAAATTCTGCGGTTTTGTTATCGAGCATTTTGCGGTTGTCATCTTTTAGAGGTGCAAATTTGCGAGCGACAACATATTGCGGAAGCAACTTTTTGATTTCGTCTATCGGAAGTGACCAAGAGCTTGGTTTTATACGGATTGACTTGCCTTGTCCGGCAGAAACTTTTGATGTTATTTCACCGGTCGTGGCGTCTTCAAATTCATCTAAAGTCAGCTTAATGTTTTGTAATCCCTCGGGAGAAAGAAATTCAATTTCTTCGCCGGAATTTATGTAATTTCTGATTTCAAAAACAGCTTCGTCGCCTTGCCATTCGATAATTGATCCGGCAAAGAGCCAATCACCTAAGGTTCTGGTGTATTCATAGTTTTGGGATATGTTGGTGAGTTTGCCGTCGTGGAAACCCAAACAATAGCCACGATTTTGAAGAGTATTCAGTTCGTTAATGTAGTTGTTGTAGTCCCAATTGTCAGGCGAGGTATACCAATCATCAATGGCCTTGCGGTATGCTCTGGCAACAGTGCCGGCGTAATATTCGGTTTTGTTGCGTCCCTCGACTTTTAAGGAATCGATACCGGCTGATAGCAAATCAGGAAGGCGGGGCATTAAACACATATCTTTAGAATTTAGAAAATATCCGCCATGTTCATCTTCTACAACTTCAAAATATTCGCCAGGACGAAATTCTTCCTCAAGTAAAAATTCAAAGGAATCTTTGTTATTTTCGTCAATGATAAGTTCTTTTATACTACCGTCTTTTAGGCGAAGGTGCAGTTTGTAATGCCAACGGCAACAATGAGCGCATTTGCCTTGGTTGGCCGAGCGGTCGGCAAGATAATTAGAAATTAGGCAACGGCCGGAATAAGACATACACATTGCGCCGTGCATAAAAGTTTCGAGTAAAATATCAGGACATTTTTCTCTGATTTCTTTAACTTCATCAAATGTTACTTCACGGCCCAAAACACAAAGCTTTGCACCTTGTGATTGCCAAAATTTAACTGATTGCCAAGAACAGATGTTGGCTTGGGTGGAAACAAATAAATTTAATTCAGGTGCGTTTTCTTTGACATATTGAAACACGCCGGGGTCGGCAATTAAAACTCCGTCCGGTTTTAGTTCTCGTAAAGTTTCAACAAAGGTAGGGAGTTTTTTAACATCGCGATTATGCATAAAGAGATTTAAGGTTAAATATATTTTTTTGCCTTTTGAATGCACATAATCGATGCCTTCTTTGAGCTCTTCCATAGAAAATTTTGATTGGGCACGCAAGCACATATCCGGTGTTCCGGCGTATACGGCGTCGGCTCCGTATAAAATGGCGGTTTTAAGTTTTACTAAAGAGCCTGCGGGTAAAAGTAATTCTGCTTTTTCTAACATGGTTATTCCTCAATGCTAATGTCGGTTGTGTGGGCTGTCAGCTCACCTAAGGGAGTGTCTTTGATGAAGATTTTGGCGATAAACGGATGATTGTTTTTTGTATCACGAGCTATCCAAAAATAAATCGGTTTGTTGGCGGAAAATTCCCATAATTCGTCATCGTCTTCTGACAAAACTTTTTTGATGTGCATGGAGCATTTAGATGCTTTGCCGCTATAAAAAGAATGTTCGTTTGCGGTTAAGTTTTCGGTGCCTTCATCTTTGAAAACAACATCAAAACGGCGCCTTCCGTCATATACTTTTAAGGTAGAATCGCAAAAAGAAACCTCGTTATACTGTTTTGCAATTTTGGCTATTACGGTTTGTAGATCAAAGGTGTCTGCCGGAGTGGGAGAAGGGGTAAATTCTTTTCTTTTTTCTTTGCCGTTTTTGGTTGCAACCTGATATATCGGTTTGCCGTTTTCGTAAAAAACCTTTTTGGTGCGGGTGTTAAATTTTGATTTTGCTTCGTAGTTATAATCAAGGGTGACCATTTGGGAGGATTTGATTTTACCGGAGGTAATGTAATTGGCCTCAAAAGGATAAACAGCGTTGAAAAAGCCGTTAGTCATGACTTTTGATGCGACTTTGTAATCATTTGGGTTGAGGGTATATGAAAATTGAGTTTTGCTGGCGTCAAAAATTCCTACGGTTATAAAAAAATTGTGCTTTACCGTGAAGGCTTTTGCCATTGACGGAAAAATAAGACTGATAAGCAAAATTGTTATAATTTTTTTCATTTAAGTTATTCTTTCTTTAATATTTGTAGCGTACCATAACATAAAAAATTATAATTTAAAGGATTTAATAAATGACTAAAAAAGTTTTGTTGTTGTTAGGCGGTTTTTCTTCGGAACGCGAAGTCAGTTTGACTGCCGGTAAAGATATTGAAAAAGCTTTGACCTCGAAAGGTTATGAAGTTGTAGTTCATGATTTGCAAAATGCGTGGAATTTTGTAAAGGTCTTGCAAAAAGAAAAACCTGATGTGGTGTTTAACGGGTTGTACGGTAACTGGGGTGAAGACGGCGCTATTCAGGGAATGTTGGATTTGTTGCAAATACCTTATACTCACTCTAATATGCATGCTTCTATGGTTGGAATGGATAAACATTTGACCAAATATATTGCCAAAAGCTGCGGTATCAGAGTGGCGCAAAGTCAAAAAATGAGAGCAAAAGACTTTTTTAAAAACGGTACAATCGTGCCGATGCCATATGTGGTAAAACCTGTATCTGACGGTTCGTCGGTCGGTGTGTTTATTGTTGAAAAAACGGAAGATATTCTAAAAGTTAAGTATAAAGACAACAACACAATGGTAATGATTGAAAAATATATTCCCGGACATGAACTAACCGTTATGTGTTTGGAAGATAAGGCCTATGTCGTTACCGAATTGAAGGCCGAAGAAAAATTTTATGATTATAAAGCTAAGTATACCAAAGGAAAAACCAAGCATATTTTACCGGCTGAAATTCCTTATGAGGTCTCGGAAATATGTAAGGCTTACGCTGAAAAATTGCACCAAGCAATAGGTTGTAATACAATATCAAGAGTTGATTTGCGTTGGAATGAAGATGATGGCGTGGTGTTGCTTGAGATTAACACTAATCCGGGAATGACCGCTTTGTCTTTGGTGCCGGAACAAGCAAAATATGCCGGAATCGGTTATGCTGATTTGTGTGCCAAATTGGTTGAAAGAGCAAAATGCAGAGAAATGTAAGTATAGATGAACTAAAACCAAATTCGGTAATAGTAGTTGCCGGACCTACCGCCTCGGGAAAGTCTGCGTTGGCGATTGATTTGGCGTTGAAATACAACGGAGTTATTATAAATGCCGATGCTTCGCAACTGTATAGGGATATTCCGATAATTTCTGCCGCTCCCGATGAGAATGACAAGGCTAAGGTCGAGCATTTGTTATATGGAATTTTAGAGGCTGATGAAAAAAATTCGGTTTCGGATTGGATAAAGTTGGCTATTGCGGCAATAAGAAAGGTTTGGGCAGAAGGAAAGCTTCCGATTGTTACCGGCGGAACGGGTTTTTATCTTGAAAGTTTGATAAATGGTATTTCGCCAATTCCCGAAACTAAGCCGGCGGTTAAACAAAAAGTCGCAAAGATGTTTGATGATTTAGGACTTTGCGGGGTTTTTGAATATTTGCAAAAGATCGATCCTGAAGGGGCAAAAAAAGTAAATCAAAATGATACGACCAGAGTAAGGCGAGCTTTGGAAATATATGAGGATACAGGTGTTTCAATTGCAAAGTGGTTTGAAATGCCGATGGTCAAGCCTTTGCCGGAAGCAGAGTTTACCGTTGTATTGATGCTTAAGAATTTAGACGAGTTGGAAAAAAATTGCTCCCAAAGGTTTGATAATATGATAGAAAAAGGCGCTTTGGTAGAAATTGAAAATTTGCAAAAGAAAAATATTTCTTTAAAAATGCCGGTAATGAAAGCAATCGGTGTACCGGAATTGATGGATTATATTGAAGGTAAAACCTCAAAAGAAGAGGCGGTGAATTTGGCAAAATTGCACACTCGTCAATATGCCAAAAGACAATTAACATGGTTTAGAAATCGTTTTAGAAAAATTGAGTGCAAACAAATCGTTTTTTAGTTGTTAACAATGTAATTAGTTGTTGCATATAGCCTAATAAGGTTATACAAAATTAAGAGTATTAAAATTTTTTTAGCGGAGTAAAAGTATATGCTTTCAAAGATTATGGGTTGGTTATCGGCTGATATGGCAATTGACTTGGGAACAGCCAATACGCTTGTTTATGTTAAAGGAAAAGGTATTGTTTTGAACGAGCCTTCAGTGGTCGCAATTGAAGAATATCGCGGAAAGAAAAGAGTTTTGGCTGTCGGTAACGAGGCTAAACAAATGTTGGGTAGAACTCCGGGAAATATTCATGCAATTCGCCCGTTGAGAGATGGCGTTATTGCAGATTTTGAAATTGCCGAAGAAATGCTTAAATACTTTATCCGCAAGGTCCATAATCATCGCCGTTTCGCTATGCCATTGATTATTGTATGCGTACCGTCAGGTTCTACTGCCGTTGAGCGTCGTGCTATTCAAGAATCGGCTGAAGCTGCCGGTGCAAGAAAAGTTTGGTTGATTGATGAACCTATGGCAGCAGCTATCGGCGCAGATTTGCCGGTTACCGAACCTACCGGTTCAATGGTTGTTGATATCGGTGGTGGTACAACTGAGGTGGCTGTCCTTTCTTTGGGTGGTATTGTATATGCTCGTTCGGTTCGTGTCGGTGGTGATATGATGGATGAAGCTATTATTTCCTACATCAGACGCAATCATAACTTGTTGGTTGGTGAGGGAAGTGCCGAAAAAATCAAAAAAGAAATCGGTTCAGCCTGTGTTCCTGATAAAGGTGATGGTCGCACCTACGAAATTAAAGGTCGTGACCTTATGAATGGTGTACCGAAAGAGATTATCATTTCTGAGCGTCAGGTCGCTGAAGCTTTGGCTGAGCCTGTATCTCAAATCGTAGAGGCTGTTAAGGTCGCTTTGGAACATACCGCGCCGGAATTGGCTGCCGATATCGTTGATAAAGGTATTGTCTTAACCGGTGGTGGTGCTTTGTTGACCAATCTTGACCAAGTTTTGCGTAATGCAACCGGATTGCCGGTGTCATTGGCTGAAACACCTTTGGCTTGTGTGGTTAAAGGAACCGGAAAGGCTTTGGAAGAAATCGGAAAATTGCGCACAATTTTGTCTTCTATGTACTAATTGAGGTTTTGCGGTCGAGAGGATAAAACCTTTCGACCGTTTATTTTTATAGGAAAGCTTTATGAAACGCCGCAGAAGTCTGTTTTTGCATTTGGATCAATTGAGAATACTGGCCAAGAAATTTGCGCTGGTTATTTTGTTTTTGGCGGCGTTGTTACTAATGTTGTTAAGCAAAAACCAAGAAACTACAGTAACAAATATGACTAAAGGGACGACAGGTGCTGTTATTATGGTGGTCGATGTCTTGGTAGCTCCGGCCAAAATTGTTTCGTGGATTTATGATTTCTTTTATGAAATAGGTACTGTAAAAAAACGCAATGTAGAACTTAGCGAAGAAAATAAAAAATTGCGTCTTTTAAAAGACAAATACGAAGCACTGGAAATTGAAAATAAGCTATTGGCTGAGTTGCTTAATTTTGCTGTTATGCCTGATGTTAAATATATTTCGGCAAAAGTGGTAGCGGAAGAAAATGACGCTTTTGCTCATTCAATAGTTGCGTATGTCGGGGACAAAAGCATAAAAAAAGGCGATGTGGTTTTATCGGATAAAGGAGTTGTCGGAAGAATAGATGCGGTAAAATCATCATATGCCAAGATTATTACATTGGCAGATATTAACTCGAAAATTCCGGTCATGATAGAAAAAAACAGAGTCAGAGGAATTTTGAGCGGAAACAATACTATCTTTCCAAGGCTTACTTTTATTCCATTAGATGCTGAGGTAAGTGTCGGGGATAAGATAGTTACATCCGGAGTTTCCGGAGTTTTTCCAGCCGGGTTACCGGTCGGACAGGTAATGTCGGTTTCTAAGAATGAAATAAAAGTAAAGTTGTTTGCAATATTAGAAAAACTTGAATATGTAAGAATCGTAAAATATGGAATTGACGGTCTGATAAATGTTGATGATGAGGCCGGCAATGAGTGATGAGTTTGACGAAAAAGTAACGACATACTTTCAAAAATCTTTACCTCTTTTGTCGTCGATATTTTTTATGCTTTTGGCTTTTATCCCGTTGAATTTTAATCTTTTTTATAATGTAAGGCCTGATTTTGGCTTGATGTGTATTTATTTTTGGATGTTGCATCGTCCGGATTTGTTTGGTCTTGGTACTATAATTTTGATGGGTTTTATCAGCATGGCAATATCTTCTGCCGTTGCCGGAAGCTCGCTGTTATGCTATTTGTGTATGTATGTTTTGGTTTATAATACGCAAAAGCTATTTAATGCAAAGTCTTTTGTTGTTATTTGGTATGGCTTTATGGCGTTGAGCTTGTTATCAATGTTGATTAAGTGGTTGATTGTTTCTATCTATTATAATCAATTTTTACCGTTATCAATGCTTATGTTAAGTTATCTGATTGGGGTTGTGTTATATCCGTTAATATCAACGGTTTTGGCCTTTATTCAGAATCGTTTTATTCAGGATGATGGGCTATGAACAGAGATAACGATAAGGGAAAAATTTTAATAAGTCGATCGCTTTTTTTGGGAAGCGTACAGTTGTTATTGCTGTTTATGCTTATTTTTAGGCTGTATTACTTGCAAGTGTACCAAGCAGACAAGTATAGCACTTTAGCTGATGAAAATAGAATTTCTACAAGATTATTAGTTCCGCCAAGAGGAATTATTTATGACCGACATGGAAATATGTTAGCTGAAAATAAGCAAAATTTTCAAGTTATGCTTGTCCCGGAACAAACTCCGAATGTTGATAAAACTTTAAGTGCCTTAAAAAAAGTTATGCCGTTGTCTGCAGATGAAGAGAAAAAAATAAGAAAAAGTCTAAGGAGAAACAGAAGCTTCGTCCCGGTAAAAATTAAGGATAATTTGAATTGGGAGCAATTGACAAAAATTATGTTGAATATGCCTGACCTTCCGGGAATCAGTATTGATGAGGGATTGTCAAGATATTATCCGTTTGACGATATTTTTTCTCATGTCATAGGATATGTGGCAGCGGTTGGAGAAGATGTTGATACCAAAAAAGATCCTTTGTTAGAGGTACCCGGATTTAGAATTGGTAAGTCGGGTATTGAGAAGTTATATGAAAATGATTTGCGAGGTGTTGCCGGTAACCAAAAATTAGAGGTTAATGCTGTCGGGCGCATAATGAAAGAAATTGAAAGTGAAGAAGGTGTAAGCGGTAAGCGAGTAGATTTGAGCCTTGATTTAAGATTGCAAAAAGAAGCGTATGATTTATTGGGAGATGAGAGTGGTGCAATCGTAATGATGAAAGTTGACACCGGCGAATTGCTATCATTTGCGTCAGCTCCGGCTTTTGATCCTAATTTGTTTGGTAACGGATTGTCTTCAATTGAATGGAAAGAGCTGCAAGATAATGAGAAAAAACCGTTGTTGAACAAAGCTGTTTCGGGACAGTATTCTCCGGGGTCTACTTTTAAGATGATTGTTGGTTTGGCCGCATTGAAACATGGTGTTAACAGCAAAAAGACAAAATCTTTTTGTTCGGGTAAAATGAGCTTAGGCAATCATACTTTCCATTGTTGGAAAGATGCCGGACATGGTTATGTTGATATGGAGCAAGCCTTACAACATTCGTGCGATATTTATTTTTATGAGGCAGCTCAGAAATTGGGAATAAATAAGATTGCCGATATGGCCAGAGAATTCGGATTGGGTTTTAAAACGAATATCGGAATTGAAAATGAAAAAAGCGGTTTTATACCTGATACCGATTGGAAAATGAGAAAATTCGGCGAGCCGTGGCAACAAGGTGAAAGTATTATTTCAGGTATTGGCCAAGGATATATTTTAACAACTCCGGTGCAACTGGCAACAATGATATCACGAATTGCTAACGGCGGATATGAAGTTAGTCCTACTTTTACAAAATATGATAAAAGTAAAAAACAGGAGCTACGCAAAATTGATGTTTCGCCATATGGGTTGGAAAGTGTAAAAAAAGGTATGTATGATGTTATAAATACTGTCGGAGGTACGGCTTATTCGGCGAGATTTGATTTTAGGGGGCAGAAAATGGCCGGTAAGACGGGTACAACTCAGGTCAGACGAATTTCTATGAAAGAAAGACAAAGCGGTGTCTTAAAACAAGAAGATCTGCCTTGGAAATATAGAAACCACGCGTTATTTGTGGGGTATGCGCCGCATGATAATCCAAAATATGGGGTGGCGGTTTTGATTGAGCATGGAAAATCAGGTACGGCAGCAGCGCATTTGGGCGGAAAAATTTTGCGAAAAGCGTTAGAATTAGACGCTACGGATCAACCGATTGATTAAGGAAATTTAGATGTATAAGACATATGAGGAAGGTTTTAGAAGTCAAAAATTGAGCTTTATTGAGAGGTTTTGGGGTATAAGCTTTTCATATGTAATGTTTATATCTATTTTGGCTGCAATAGGTGTTGTTATGTTGTATTCGGCAGCAAACGGCAAATGGTATCCATGGGCTTTCCCGCAATTGATGCGTTTTGGGCTTGGCTTTTGCGCAATGATGTTTTTTGCGTTTGTAGATATAAGAATTTTTCTCAGGTATTCTTATTTGTTTTATTTTGCTGTGCTTATTATGCTGGTAATAGTTGAAGTTGCCGGCTATGTCGGAATGGGTGCCCAGCGTTGGATAAATTTAGGCTTTATGAAGTTGCAACCGTCAGAATTGATGAAAATCGCTTTGGTAATGGCGTTGGCCAGATATTTTAATTCATGCACACTGCAAAGAATTGAAAGTATAAAGGGACTGATTATTCCGTTGATATTGGTAATAATGCCTGTCGGATTAGTTTTGACACAACCCGATTTGGGTACGGCGTTAATGCTTTTGTTTACAGCCGGCGCGATGTTTTTTGCGGTAGGAATCCAATTATGGAAGTTTGGTTTGGTGGCGGTGGGTGTATTAACATCGTTGCCTTTGGCTTGGCAATTTTTACATACTTACCAAAAAAATCGAGTGCTCACTTTTTTAAATCCTGAACGAGATCCGTTGGGTACCGGTTATCATATTATTCAATCAAAGATTGCTTTGGGCTCGGGTGGTGTTTTTGGTAAAGGCTTTTTGAACGGTACACAAAGCCACTTAAATTTTTTGCCTGAAAAACATACAGACTTTATTTTTACGATGTTATCGGAAGAGTTTGGTATGATTGGTGCGGTGTTTGTTATTGTTATTAACTTGATAATAATTGCTTATAGCTATGTGTTTGCTTTGAGGAGCGCAAGTTATTACGGTAAATTGTTGGCTATTGGTCTTGCAACTAGTTATTTTTTGTATGTGATTATTAACATAGCAATGGTTTTGGGATTGTTGCCGGTGGTTGGAGTTCCTTTACCTTTGATCTCATATGGTGGAACGGTTGTGTTGTCTGTGATGAGCAGCTTTGGTATTATTTTGGCAATAAATACAAACAGAAATATAAATATCGGAAAAGATTAAAGTTACGGAAAACAAAATTTATTTGCTTGATTTTGTTTTTTTAGCACATAATACTATTTATATATGTAATAAAGGATTGAGATGGCTGAACATTCGAAATTTGATAGTGAAAGATATTTTTTGGAAACTCTGGAACGAATTACTAAAAATCGTTCAGAGTATAAGGTGCTGTATATAAACATTTCAAAGCTCAAACCTAAGAACAGACATCCAAAATTTGTAAAGATTATAACCAGATTGTTTGATAATTTGGTTATGATGGCGGATAGTACAATGTTTGTGCTGAGTAATGGTGATTTTGCAATTTTGGGTAAAAATATTACAGAAAAAATTGTAAATGACGCCGTAGATAAGTTGCGTCGCGGTTTGATTACAGATCCTATATGGACAGCTCGCAGTTCGAGTGAATTTACACAAGTATATAATCCTGATGAGTTTGATGAACTTTATCGCAAAATTGAGATGATGGTAAATGACGAAAACAGATTGGTTGATGTTGTTTATCGTAATCCGGTTGATGCGGGTCAGATGGATGCCGTAAAGGAACATTTGGATTTTGTAAATATTGTCGATATTGTTAAACATCAAAGTGTAATCAGACTGGAAAATTCTTCAAATTTCAGGTGTATGTTTGATGAATATTTTGTTGCGGTAAAAGATTTAAATCAAAATTTTGATAAAAATGTCGATTTAATCGGAAATAAGTGGTTGTTTATGTATTTGACTCAGTCGTTGGATAAAAAGACGATTAGTGCAATGAGCGTGTCAGAAGTTAATAATCAGGCGCAAAAAATAAGTCTCAATTTGAATATGGCGACTATTAAAACTCCTGAGTTCAGCATTTTTGAACAGTATGTCAAAAACAAGAATCAAAGTTTAATTGTGGAAGTTCAGCCTATTGATATACTGAATAATATGAAAGAATATTTTAATATAAAAGAAATGTTGCATAAATTGGGGCATGAAGTTTTACTTGATGCCACAAGTTTGGAAATGCTACAGGCTTTCAATGTAAATCTTTTGGGATTTGATTATATTAAGATATTTTGGCATGACTTTATGGATGAATATAGCGCCAAATCCGGTGAAATAAAACAACTGTTTGAAGAAATCGGTTATAATAAATTAATATTAGCCAAATGCCTAGATGAAAAAGCGGTCAGATGGGGTATTAAGAACGGAATCAGAGCATTTCAAGGACCTTATATTGATATGTTGGAGGTCGCGGTGATTAGAAAAAAATGTCCTAACGGAAAAAGATGTGCGGCAGCTGATTGCTTAAAAAGAAAAAGGATGATTTCCGGATATTTTAGAAATATGTGTGAATATAAAGAAATTTTAGAAAGAAAACTCGGTTGATAATATGGAAAATAATGTAAACATTAAAAGTGTTGTGCTTGACGAAATAAAATCCTTTTGCGTGAGTAGAGGCTTGTTTAAGGCGGTCTATTTAAATATTCATAATTTGGACGAAAAGCTAAGAACTTCCGTGCATAAAAATGAATTAACAAATATGTTCATGCCGCTGGTGAGAGAAGGGTATGCTAAATCTTTTTTGTTGCAAAATGATGATTTTGTAGTGGCGTACAACAGAATTAAAGATGATGATATATTATCTTTGATGGTAAAAGTGCAGTTTTTGTTTCAGGAAGACGAACGAATTAAGGAAGCCGGTGACCTACAAAAAAGCGGTGTTGTTGTTTCGTATGATTTGTCGGAAGATTACGGAATTTTCTTAAAAAAGATAGAGACCGCATTTATTGAAGAAAAGAAAGAGAATAATCAACAAACATCAGAAAATGTTTTTCACCAAGATAATTTGCGTGTGAATAAAAAGAATCTTACAACAGAAATGTTGTCAAAAGTGCAAAAAATAATTTCGATATCTGATTTTTCCAGCTTTATAAGAAGGCAACCTATTTGTGCAATTATCGGAAAATCGGCTCCTCAGCGAGTGTATGAAGAAGTTTTTGTTTCGGTTGAAGATATGAGAGATTCTTTGCTCCCGGGAGTTGATGTCAAATCAAACCCTTGGTTGCATTTGGCATTGTTGGAAACTCTGAATAAACGAGTTTTAGAAGTTATTTCTCGACATGATGATGGTGATTTATCGGGTAATTTCAGTATAAATATCAGTGTTTCTTCAATCTTGTCGGACGAGTTTATACAATTTGATGACAGTATTAACGCTTCTATGCGTCAAACAGTCGTTTTGGAACTACAATTGGAAGATATTTTTAGCGATATGAATTCTTATATTTTAGCTAAAACTTTTGCAAAAGTGCGCGGTTATAGAATTTGTATTGATGGTATAAATGTCGACAAACTTAAATATGTAAATCGTAAACAATTGGATTGTGATTTGATGAAAATTGAATGGCATCCGTCGCTGATCGATATTTTTACCAAGGATGAACATTTTATGGATTATATGAATAAGGCAGAACGCGCCAAAATTATATTGTGCAATGTCGATGATGCTTTGGCGGTGGAAGCCGGAAATAATTTGGGCATAAATTTATATCAAGGTCGATATGTCCAAAAGTTGATGAGTGACAGCAAATAGTCATAATACAGAGGATAAATATAATGGTGGGTGAATTATAAATTCATCATGCTGTCTTTTTTACCTGTTTTCATGATATCAACATTTAATGAATTTGAAGATGTTTGAGAAAATTTCCTGATACTGTCAAAGGCCAAACCCATACCAACACTTGAAAATTTATCTTTTTGAGATAATTCGGCATTTGGAAAATATTCGGATATACATTGTTGAATAAGCGGGATTTCTGTTGAACCGCCAGTTAATATGACTAATTGAATATCTTTCGGCTTTACTTGTGCTAGTCTAACACATTCATCTATTTGTTCAAAAATTCTTTGCATATCCCAACTTAATGATGCCTCAAAGTCAGTACGCGACGCCGAAACAATAGGTTTGTCAGCTACAAAATTGAGAGCTACATTAGTATTTAATAGGTTTGTTAATGCTATTTTTGTTTTTTCTACGGTGTTTAAAAGAGTATATCCCTGTTCTTTTTCGATTAGGTCTACAAAACGTCTTAACTTTTCTTTTTCAATAGCGTTGAATAGCATTTTCTTTGCAAAATTCAATTCTTTGTAACAATACATGGAGTTAATAACACTCCATTCAGCCATATTATGAAAAGGGGCGGTCGGTAAATTTATAATTTTGTCATATTTGCTTTTTCCGCCTTGAAGGCTACCATAACCAAAAAGAGGCATAAAGCATTTTAGTGATAAATCTTTATCAAAATTATTTCCACCAATTCGCACACCTGTACTTGCTAATATGTCATCTTTTCTATCATTTTTTGAAATTAAATCTCTTCCGATGCGCAGTATTGTGAAGTCTGATGTACCGCCTCCAATGTCAACAACGCAAGCGAGATTTTCACCATTTATAAGTCTTTCATGAGCAAAAGCAGCTGCGATAGGTTCATATTGAAATTCTATATTTTTGAATCCGATATTGGTAGCTATTTCCCTTAATTCATTTTCGGCTCGTATATCGCCTTTACTGTCGTAGTCAACGAAATGTACCGGGCGTCCGAGAACAACATTTGTAACATTAGCTCCCGCATGTTTGTCTATCTTTTTTTTAACATTTTGTAGAAAATATTCTATAATATTAGTAAAAGGTACTTTTTTTCCGTATAGATTAGTACCTTGAGACATTAGTTCGGATCCGAGAACTCGTTTAAGGCTTCGCATACAGCGTCCTAATTCTCCATTGGAGTACATTCTTAGAGCTTGTCTGCCATAGTATATTTTTTTATCAGCACTAAAGAATATAGCACTTGGAATTGTTACTTCTTTTTTCTCTAAAGCGACTAAAAGCGGTTGTTTACAATCTTCAGCCAGGGCTGCGATTGTGTTGGTTGTGCCAAAATCTATTCCGCAAGAAAAACTCATTTCAATCTCCACTGTTTATTTGTTTAAATACGATAAAATAATAAAATGTCAATAAAATTGTAGACTTCATGGTTGTTTTATTGTATATAGTATCTCGTATCTTAATATGTCGGGGAGATAGTTGTGACGGATTTTATAGGTAAGCATATTCAATATCATAAAGATGGTCCCGGATCTAAGTTGGTTGATGGAGGAGATGAAGTTTTTCCTCCACACATTATAAGACCGATAGAATTGGTTTCAGATAAACACTACCATGTTTATGTGAAATATGGATATGCAAAGGCTTTTTTATCAGATTCTCCTGATTTGGAAATATGGAAAAATATATATGAGACTATGCAAAAAGACAAAGGGAGAATTCCTAATGTAGAAGGTTTTAATGAACTTATAAAATCTATGCAAGAAAAAGGTTTTGTTGCAGAATATACAATTCCTGTCGATGAAAATTATGATATTTTAGACGGTTCACACAGACTTGCAACGGCATTAGCTTTGGATATCCCTGTTTATGTCAGGATGTGTTCTAAATCTTCAAAAAGATATGAAAAAGATAGGTTGATATCTTGTACTCAAAAAGACTTTAGCTTAATTGAGCAAGAACGAGAGACTTTATTAAATATGAAAAAAGCCTCTTCGAGGTGTTCCTTGATGACAGTTTGGGGAGCGTCTTTAGATGTTTGGAATGAATTGTTTTCACAAATAGATTATAAAAAAGTGAAAAGAAGCTTTTTGAGAAGTTTTACTCAAGAGGAGTATTTGGCATATATTGCTACAGTCTATGCCGGGGACGGTATAAGTCATTCAAGTTTGACTAGAAAATCATGGTGCCTTGAAAAATTTGGATGCAAAGCAGGTGTCTTATTATTAGACTATCCTCCAGAAGAGTTGCAAGATCTTAAAATAAAAATAAGAGAGGATTTTATTGCTAAAGTTCCGCAATATCACTTTGATTCTATTGTACACACGATTGATAATTTAGAAATAACGCCGTCAATATTATCTTTGGTTGAACCTTATAAGCCTGTTGGTGATCTTCCTATTCATAAAAGTGTTTTTCCATATTTAACATCTTTTTTAGCTGATAACATTCATACTACGAAAGAATATAAAGAGGTAATAAATAACGAGGTCCCCGGTAAATTATCTGATTTGGTTAATAGTAGAATTAAATTGGCAATATTTGATTTGGATGGTGTTATCGCTGATTCTGAGATAATATCAGCAAAAGCATATCAAATGATGTTGAAAAGAAAAGGAATGGAGATATCTCTAGAAGAGGCCTGTAAAACTTTTTGTGGGTTATCTAAAAAAGATGCGGCCAGAGTTTTAAGAGAGAAATATTCTGTGCAATTTTCTGAAGAAGATGAGTTGTTTAAAAAATTATGGATACGCAAAGAAAAACAAAAAATGAAAAAGGTATCCGATATTGAAGATCTGATTGAGAAAACCGGTTGCCATAAATGTATAGCTTCTGGTAGTAGCTTGGAGGGTATCAGAAGATCTTTAGAAATAATAGGATTGAGTGATGTGTTCTCTGATGATGAAATATTTTCCTCGCAAGAACTAAAAGAAGGAAAACCTAATCCTGAGCTGTTTATTAAAATAGCTCAAAAATATGGGGTTGATCCAGATCATGTAATGGTTGTTGAAGATAGTCTTCCCGGAATAATTGCAGCCAATAGAGCAAAAATGAATTATATCTGGTATGGAAAAGCCTCGCACATACCTTATACATATACAAAAGATATGTTAATTCCTCTAACTAAAAGTAAATATTTTAGAAACATCGAAGCATCGTCTGTTTATGATTTAAATATGTCACATTTGTTGAAACATCGAAGCGAAATTAGTAAATAGGTCTTTTGCGTGTATGATTTCTTTGTATACTTTTATAAGTGTCGGTGTAAATTTTTCTGGATGTTTGTTAATCAGTTCGTCGAGTTGTTGTTGCGTAAATAGATCAAATCCATCCAATTCTTTTTTATAAATTTGTATTATGTCGTCGTTTATAGTGAAGAATACCTGGTGTAATTTTCTTAATTTTTTTGGGGTGCAAGTGTTATAAGCATATACTGTTCCCAAGTTTATCAGATTTGTGTTTGATAACCCCAATTCTTCTTTTAATTCTCTTTTTGCGGCTTGAAGAAAAGTTTCTCCGGAAAGTACATGACCGGCGGCAGAATAATCATAACACAGAGGGTATTTCTTGTTTTTACCTCGTCTTTGCAGTATCAATTCACCAGAACTTCTAAAAACCAGTACTCCTGATACTTGTAGGGCGCAATCATTTTGATAGGCTTCTTCTCTTGACATAGTACCTATAATTTGTCCGCTATTGTTTATTATATCTACAAGTTCCGTCATTATATTCCCATAATGGATAATATTTCCAATAGATTAGCCTTGAAATATTCCGGGTGCGATTTTGTTATTGTTGATAGCTCTTCCATGGAAAAAAATCTTATTTCATCTGCTTCGTTTTTATCAAGAATAAAGGGCCCGTTATGGGTTACTTTGTAAGCGCGATGAAATGATTTCTTTTTCTTTGTTATAGGGTCAATGGTTCTGGAAAGACCGATATATTCTTCTATTTCAGCGTCAATGCCGAGTTCTTCTTTCAGCTCTCTTAAAGCTGCTGTGGGATAGTCCTCTCCGGCATCAACATGTCCGGCTGCCGAATAGCTCCATTTACCTGCATCTTTTTTCTTTTTTGTTGAAACTTTTTGTAGTAGAATATCGTTATTTTCATTGAAAACCAATACAGCTGCTATACGGACATTACAATTATTTTTATGAGCTTCTTCTCGTGTTACAATTTCTAAAATATTGTCATAATCATCAACGCTTGCTACATATTCTGTCATTTTTTATCTCTTAAGTATATTTTACCTGTTTCTAGAATATACTAATTATGGGTAAAATCAATGATTAAAAAAAATTGTCTGAAAATTTTAATAAAACTATTTTATTTTTATCGTGGCTTCAAATCGTCCTCCCTCAGATTAAACAAAAACCTACCACAAGGGTAGGTTTTTGTTTAATGGCGGTGTATTACAACCTTA
>JAEIGA010002145.1_pt1 | contig 31518 bp, 27 predicted proteins | sample 9270691 | NCBI WGS metagenome assembly JAEIGA01 (sample SAMN17057246, study PRJNA624740) | gut metagenome | biome: biome; isolation source: fecal sample | host: Bos grunniens | place: China: Xizang | collected 2019
AAATAATATTAGTCAATAAATAAACAAATCTCTTTATTTTTTTGATATGTTATGGTAGGTATCTAATAAATTAGAAATAAAAAAAGGAAGGATTTAATTATGTCAAAAGTTGTTACCATGATACCGGTCAGAATGGCTTCGACCAGATTACCCAACAAACCATTGCTTGATGTTAACGGCAAAAGCATTTTGCAAAGAGTTTATGAAAATGTTAAGGCTTGCGTTCCGGGTGATATTATTATTGCTGCCGGCGATCAGGTTTTGGTTGATGAAGCTAACAAATTCGGCGCGACAGCTATTTTAACTGACCCTAAACTTCCAAGCGGAACAGATAGAATCGCCGCTGCGCTAAACGAGATTGATCCTGACGGTTCAAAATATGATATTGTGGTCGATTTTCAAGGCGACGGACTTAATGTTGACCCGAAAATCAACCTTGATTTGATTAAAATGGTTGAAGAAACCGATTGTGATATTGCTACTTGCGGTATGTTGTTTAAATCGGAAAAAGATGTTAACGACCCCAGTATGGTAAAAATTTGCATGGGCTTGCGCGAGGGCGAAAATCAGGGCAGATGTTTGTATTTTACTCGAGCCCCTGCTCCGTTTATCCGCAATCCGGAAAAATGCAAAAATCATGACTATTACCACCATATCGGAATTTATGTTTTCAAAGCTTCTTCTTTGAAAAAAATCGTATCTTTACCGGTTGGTGTTTTAGAAGAAAAAGAATCTTTGGAACAATTGCGTGCCTTAGAAAACGGCATGACAATCCGCGCCAAGGTAGTCGATAATATGAAGCTGATTGACGAGGCTCCGGCTGATATTAACACACCGGAAGAATATCACGAAGCTTTGAAATGGATTAAGTAAGAAATTTCCAATTAAAAACCCCGCCGGCAAAGGCGGGGTATTTTTTATTCAAATGTGGTATTTTTATATAGCCAATCCCTAAATTCGACCACATCTTTGACCTCGGGTATCCAGGCCAAATTTTCGGGCAAATCGGTAGTAAATTCACAACGCATACGCACCGGATGAGCACCGGCATTGATTGTGGCATATTGATTATAAATACGGTCATCGACCAGTACGGTTTCTTCAGCCTTTATACCATATTTTCCAAAGCATTGTTTCAACATATCTTCCTTGGCGGAATCATGCATAAATTTGCCATGTTGTACGCATTCGATAGTTAAAAAATCTGTAACTTCGGCAAGAAGTTTGTGTAAAAATTTCTTCTTGGTTTCGACATCAAAAGTAGCCGATAAGGTAAATTGGCGATAGCCCTTTTCGTGAAGCTCTTTTAACACCTCTATAACATTGGGATATAACGGACGATTGGTAAAAAATTCAAGAGAATGGCAAAAATCAATATCCATCTCTTTACCTTGTGTGGGATGTGTTTTTAACTCCAATGCGCCATATTCGGGAACTATCGGCAAAACCTTGTCTAAATCCGCCCATTTCATATCTTTATATTGGGGAGCATATTTCGGATGCTTGGTCAAAAAATTATAATATGCGTAGTTCAAGTTGGCCAAAACTCCGTCAACATCCCAAAATATATTTTTTATTTTCATGTTATACCCCTTTGAAAAATTCTTTACTAATACTATAATTCTTTTATTATACTTGCAATAACAATATTATCAACTCGTAAAAATAAGGAAATTAAAACATGAATTTTCATTTTAATGTACCGATAAATCTGTTTTTCGGACGCGGTGAATTAAACAATCTGCACAAACATTTGAATTTCGGAAAAAAAGCTTTGGTGGTTATTTCGAACGGAAAGTCTGCTCGAAGCAACGGATATTTGGATAGGACATTAAAACAGTTGGAAATGGCCGGTGTAGAAAGTTTTATTTTTGATAAAATCGAGCCAAATCCTTTGAAAGATTCAGTTATGCTCGGAGCAAAAGCAGCAAAAGAACATAATTGCGATTTTGTGGTTGCTTTGGGTGGCGGAAGTGTTATGGATGCGTCAAAAGCAATTGCCGGTATGGCTGTAAACGAAGGCGATTTGTGGGATTATATTATCTGGGGAACAGGTAAAGCCAAAGAGCAAAAAAATAAACCTTTGCCCTTGGTTTGTATTTCTACAACTGCCGGAACCGGCTCGGAAATTGATACCGGTGCGGTTATTACCAATCCCGAGACAAACGAAAAAACCGCTTATTTCGGAGATTTTCCGGCTCTTTCAATAGTCGACCCCGAATTGATGATTTCGGTTCCGCAAAAACAAACTGCTTACCAAGGTTTTGACGCATTGTTTCACAGTACCGAAGCCTATATTGCCAATTCAGCAAACTTAATGAGCGATATGTTTGCTCGCGCGGCTATTGAAAATGTAGGCAAATATTTGCAACGCGCCTATAACAATCCTGAAGATATTGAAGCACGCGAAGGAATGGCTTTTGCCAATTCAATGTCGGGTTTTGTAATGTGTGTGGGAACTTGCAGCAGTGAGCACTCTTTGGAACACGCTTTATCAGCCTATCATCAGGAATTACCTCATGGTGCCGGCCTTATTATGATATCAAAAGCTTATTACTCACACATGATAAATGCCGGAGCTTGTCCGCAAAGATTTGTTGATATGGCAAAATTTTTAGGTATGAGTAATGCAACCTCTCCTAATGACTTTATAACAGCTTTGGATAATTTACAAAAAGCTTGCGAAGTCGATAATTTAAGAATGTCTGATTACAATATTTCAAAAGACGAATTTGAAACAATGGCCAATAATGCAAAATCATCAATGGGTGCATTGTTTAATTTTGATCCCGTAAAATTGAGTGTAGAGGATTGCGTAGCTATATATAATAGCTCTTACAAATAAGCTTGGAATTAACTCAAAACGCAATCTGTTAAAAAGGATTGCGTTTTTTGTTTGTTCCTATCAGACGACCAAAATAAGCAAATATCGGATTTTGCGGACGAAGCACTTCTAATACATCGGCTCCACAACCTTTACTTTTGGCGATATGGTATGCATCAGGGCAATCAATTTCCAAATGTTTTGGACTCAAACCCAATATATTATTGGCTTTGGGCAACTTTGACAAAGCAATACGATTGCCATAAAAAAGCGTCAGTTTGCTACTGACGCTGGAGAAATCGAGGTGACTTGCATGGGCAGGTATTCTAAGCAAGTCAACTGAATATTCGTCATTACAACAAATCGCGTCAAAATTGTTATGAAACATATAAAGGGCTAAAGACGGTATATTTAAGGAGGTCTTTATTCCTTTGAATGTTCTGGGCAAGTATTGATATCTGCTAATCATTCCTTTTTCTACAATGGCGGTTGTAGATACAACATCGTTCCAATTGAGGCCTTTCTTCACTCGATTGTCAATTTTTAAGGTACCAATTAAATGAATAAGCCCGTCATTGTAACGTGACGGGTCTTTTTTTATTTCTTTGGTTTTGATGAGGTGGGAAATGTACTCTTCTTTTGTGTCAAAAACAAAAGATGAAAAATTATCTTCTTTATTACTGTCAACTTCATAAAAGGCTGAAGTTTGCTTGGTTATTGGCATTTAAGCACCGTTTAATTGTTAACGACAAGTTAACACTAACACGCTTTTTTGTCTAAATCAAGTATTTTTTTGTTAATTTTCGATAATTCTTGATTTTGCTTGCTCACGCGCCAGTTTGTCGACGCGTTCATTTTCGGGATGTCCGTTGTGTCCTTTTACCCAAACCCATTTAATCTTGTGCTTTTCAAGGAGCGACTCGAGTGTTTGCCATAAATCGATATTTTTTACCGGAGTCTTTTTGTTGGAAGTGCGCCAGCCGTTTACTTTCCAGTTGGGCATCCATTCATTTACACCATCCATAACATAACGAGAATCGGTATATAACACTATGTTACAAGGCTTTTTCAGAGCTTTCAGAGCCTCGATAACTGCGGTTAGCTCCATTCGATTGTTGGTGGTTTCCGATTCGCCACCGGATAATTCTTTTTCTACCGTGCCGTATCTTAATATTGCACCCCACCCTCCTGCTCCGGGATTACCTGAACACGCGCCATCGGTATAAATTTCGACATCAGGCATCAAAATTCTCCTCTGAAATAATCATTGAAGAACTCGTTCATAATCATATTATAATCTTCTTCACCGCGGATTACTTTGGCTACAAATGAGCGCAACTTGTTTTTGGGAATAAAGATTCTGAAATCTTTTGGCATAGCATTATTAGCACCGATAACCCCTTCCAGTCTGAAATCATCGTCAACAAACGGCGAAAGTACTATTTCTACATTGCAGAACTTTATAGCACCTCTTGGCGGCAAGCGTAACTCAGGTCGAGTAATAATGTTTAGTTGCCCTTCAATACCGGAAATTACCTCCATTTGATTATAATTAGAAAAACGAACTTTGTTATATTCACTTCCGTCAGACAATACTTCAGCCGACATAAACATCTCACGAGCAATAACATTTGAATGATTTAATCCCTGTATTTCAAAGGATACTTTTACATATTGCTCAGGCGGGTTATCTATGCTGTTGGGATATAGCATATCCTCGTCTTGATTTAGCAAAGCTTCAATATTTTTGTTGGCAATTTTCAATTCCAAATTAGGTTGCGGATGGCGACCGAACATACCGGCAATTACAGCATAAGGAGCCGGAACATTGTTGGAACCGGAACGAACATATATGGTTGAATTTCCTGCTGTCATAAGCGGTGCTACATCACTTTTGGGAATATAGGTTGCGATATAACCATCACCGTTTTCATCGGCACTGATAATATGATTGCGTACTTTGTTATGACTGGGAATAGTACATCCGGAAATGGCATTTTCCAGCCAGCTCAAAAATCGATGAACATTGCGCACCTTAACTTTTGCTTTGGCTACATCTCCGACATCTATATCACGCGAACATTCAATACCCCATATAACCACACCACCTTCAGAATTACCGAAGCCGGATATAGCTTTTGACAAGTTTTTGCGGTCATCTTTGTGAAGTGTGTTAAAGTTTTTGCCATCTGATGCGGCTTGCTTAAAGTCGATAAATAACTCTTCGCTTTGGCGGTTAATTATAAATTCATCTATGGCATCTTCGCCAAAATATACCAATTTTTGAAAAATATCTTCTGCTCGTGACATTATAAATCTCCGATAAAAAATAACGGCATTTTAATATGCCGCTATTTTAACCTGATAATCTTTAATAATTTATTTATGCCAAAGCTTTTTGAAGCTCGTCATATTCCATATGTTTTTTTATTGCTCCCAATAATGTATATGTGGGCTTTGAAGTAAATATTTCCATAGCCACATCTCTGATACTTTCTTTGGTAACAGCGTCTATTTTTTCTATCATCTCTTTGATATTGGGATTTTTGCCGTATATCATATTTTTACGAACTATAACTTCGGCTGTTGCAGACGGACTTTCCAACCCCATCTTGATACTGGCTTTAAGCTGAACTTTTGCTCTTTCAAGTTCTTTATCGGTTATCAGTTCGTTAGATATTTTCTTGATTTCATCTATAACAACAGGCATCAAAACCGGCAATTCTTTTTTGCCGGTGCCGGCATAGATAACAAAGGTACCAGTATCGGAATGTGAAGATGAATAACTGTATACCGAATAGACCAAACCTCTTTTTTCTCTTATTTCTTGAAACAGGCGAGAAGACATTCCCCCACCCAAAACAGAAGATAAAATTGATATATCATAATATTTATCACTCTTGTGAGGATAGCCTTGGAATCCCAATATAACATGGTTTTGTTCAATCGGACGTACTTCCTTAAAAAATCCGCCGACATATTTTTGTTCTTCGGTCACAAAATTTGTTTTGGCTCTAAAATCAGACATTCTCGACTTTACCATTTCAACAAATTTTTCGTGCTTTATATTACCGACGGCACAAACAATCATATTTTCGGCTGCATAATTTGATGTAATATACTGTTGCAAGCTTTCTCTGGTAAACGCTTTTACAATTGCTTCAGGTCCTAAAATCGGGCGCCCTAAAGCCTGATTGGGGAAAGCAGTCTCTTGAAAATAATCAAAAACAATATCACCGGGGTCATCAAAAGATTGTTTAATTTCTTGAATTACAACCTCACGCTCTTTGACCAGTTCTTCTTCGGGGAAGATTGAGTTTTTGATAGAGTCTGTCAAGACATCAATTGCCAATTCGGCATCTTCTTTCATCACTTTTGCATAATATGCCGTAAATTCGCGCGAAGTGTAGGCATTTGAATGTCCTCCGACATCTTCTATTTCTTCAGAAATTTGCAAAGATGTTCTGGTTGTTGTCCCCTTAAATGACATATGCTCCAAAAAATGAGATATGCCGTTGTTTGACTTGTTTTCATAAGCCGAGCCGGTTTTTATCCATATACCGAGCAAAACAGTTTCTAACTGTGGGCGTTCTTGAGTAACAATTCGTAGTCCGTTTGGTAGAGTTGTGTTTTGTAAATTCATTTTGACACCTGTTTGTGTTATTTTGATTTTAGAGCTGTCTTTACGGCTCTTTGTGCTGATTTTACAGCGACTTCCATACAACATGGATAATTTTGCATAGTCCAATCGCCGGCAATAAACACATTTGAATATTCTGTCTTAGCGTTTTTAGGACGTAACAAATTGCTTATAGTATCTTGTCTTATGGTTGCTTTCGGATGATAAGAAATTTTATATTCCGGCATAAATGCAGAGTCAACACCTCTTATTGCATCTATTTCTTTCCATATTTTAATAGCTAAATCGTTCAAATTTTTGCCATCTGCCTGATAATCGGATATTACCGCCGTTATCATTCCGTCGTTGACAAATACAAAATCTGCCAAGCCGGTCTTTTGAGCAACAAATGAGGCACCTTTGGGTAAAAATATCGTTTGCGAAGTGAAATAAGTTATATTTACTATCGGTGAATGCTGAAGTGAGTTTACCGATACAAATTCTGCACAAGAATTATTATCTAAAGCCAGTATTACTTTATCATTATGACCTAATTCAACCTCATAATCATCAAATTCTAAAGAGATAGCTTTATTATCTTTACTCTTTATTTTTTTTAGCTTTGAATTTAATTTTATTGCGTCCGCCTTGCACGCCAAAACATTTATAATGCGTTGTGAAATATCTTGTTTTGAAAACCAAATTTTTCTTTGTGATTTGGTATATGGGAATAATAATTTTGCTATTGTTCTTTTGATTTTTCTATCAATATTGTCAGGCGACATATTGCAAAATGCTTTATATAAAATATCTTTATTTTTAACAAGTGATGTATCAAGCGTATAGTTTTCGGAATCTACAAAATATTTGGTATATTCCCATTCGTCTTTGTTTACAAATGATGACATAAATTTGTTGGCGCCGATAATAACATGAACCGCATTATCAAGTCTTTTTCCTGTTTTTTCATCATCATATGAATATGCTCGTCCGCCAAGCTTTGATTTGGCCTCATAAACAATAACATCAGCATTTTTATCTTTTAAAAACCATGCACAAGCAAGGCCTGACACGCCGCCACCGATAATATGATATGTTACTGCTGACTTTTTCAAATATTATCTCCCTGTATAAGCCTTTAAGACCAATAACAACTTAAGAAAATGACTGATTGACGGCTTAGGAGATATTACTTCCCATCCTCTATTTTGCATAATATCAAAATAGCGCTTATATACATATGCTAATGCTTTTATGCTGCGTGATATTTTTTTATCGAGTTTTGATATCAAATCAAAAGACTTTTCATATTGCTTGAATGCCAATTTTGCCAATTCTTCTCTGGCAACAGATAAGTTCTTGTCGATTATTACTTCTTTGGGATCAACACTTTCAATACCGGCTTTGAGCAAAAATTCTTTAGGAATATACAGTCTGTCAACCATGGCGTCTTCTCTGACATCGCGCAAGATATTAGTAACCTGCATGGCAACCCCAAGTGAAGTCGAAAGATCTTTGATAAGTTGCTCATCTTTGCAACCCAATACTCGCAACGACATACTTCCCGGTGCGCAAGCCACACCCTGACAATATTTATAAAAATCATCCATACTCGGAGCTTGTACAGGGTTTGGCAAATCCATAGATATACTGCTTAATAATGAAGTTAAATCTGATTTCGGAATATTGAAGCGCATACAATTTTTATAAATATTGCGACCGATACAGGATGCCGGAACTTTTTTATCATAGATGTTATCAATTTCTTTTTTCCAAGCATTGATAAGCTCTATTTTGTGTGATATAGCTTCGTTACCGTCAACAATATCATCTATATGGCGACAAAAAGCATATAAAGTATAGATTGCTCGGCGTTCTTTGGTGGGGAGCATATGCATTCCCCAAAAGAATGATGAGCCTGACTTTTTAACAATCTTTTTTATGATTTTGTTCATAGAGCGCGTCCTTGATGTATTTTTTTACAAAAAACAGCCTTAAACAAACCTTTTATAATTGCTACGGACCAATCAATCATCGATAGCTTTGGTGCTTTTTGTAAAATATCGGTCTTTTTATATTTTTTTATCATAGAATTAGTTAAAGAAAGAATAATATAGACCTCTACTCTCAAACCGAAACTTTTAATCAACTTGGGTAGGACCAAAGTATCATCTTGCATTTTTTTCATGCGTTTTATAATTTCTTTAAGCATCTCTTTTACTTCGGGTTTGGTATATGATAATCCCAAATCGCTTGTTCTGACATTGTGTTTTTGCATAATTTCTTGAGGTATATATACGCGTCCGAGCTTGCTTAAATCTTCTTTTATATCGCTTAAATGATCAACTATTTGCAGTAATACACACAAATGTTCTGCAGGTAAATATGTTGACGGATTTTCATTGGATATGGCTAACATAAAACGCCCGACCGGAGCTGCAGAATAGCGACAATAATCAATCAGCTCTTCCCAAATTTGAATGTTTAGACCGGAAGCATCTTTTTCAAACGCTTTGAGCAGATCCATATATAATGACGCATCTAATCTTTCTTTTACAAACATTTTACCGAAACTGCGTATCAAAGTAAGGTTGTTTCCGGTTTCCGGATTTAGAAATGCTTTGGCAATATCATCAAGTCTGGTTAGTTTTTGCTCTTTGGTAAGAACATTGGAATCGGCTATATCATCAGCAAATCTGGCGGCATGATAATATAATTCGACCATAGGTTTCAACTTTGAAGAAACCATCAAGCCGATTGGAAAATTTTCATTATGATAAGTAAAATCATCGCTCATTTCAGGCAGTCCTTATTTTTTCAATCCATGATTTTATGTCAACTAAGGCTCTTTTGCAATATAAAATTTTTCTATCCATCCCTTTTATTTTTCTAAACTTTCCGTTTGGCGTTATTTCGCCGGATATTAAGGGGAAAAGTCCGAAATTGACATTCATCGGTTGGTAATCATCAATATTGGTATCATCGCGCAAATGTTTATAGACCGAGCCTATTGCCGTAGTTTCGGGAGGAAAATATATTTGTTTGTTTTGCAACTCGCAAGTTTTGAAATACCCTGCAAGCAAGCCGGTTGCCGCGCTTTCAACATAACCCTCACATCCGGTGATTTGTCCGGCAAAGCTGATATTTGGCATAGTTTTCAGGCGTAAATTATCATCAAGAAGGATTGGCGATTTGATAAAAGTATTTTTGTGTATTCCGCCTAAACGGGCAAAAGAAGCTTTTTCAAGCCCCGGAATCTTTCTAAAAATTCGCTCTTGCTCGCCATATTTCATCTTAGTTTGAAAACCGACCATGTTGCGCAATGTGTCTTCTTTGTTATCTTGGCGCAACTGAACTACGGCATAAGGTTTGTCATCAGGGTTGTTTGAATTGGTTAACCCTACCGGTTTCATTGGTCCGAACAAAAGCGTGTCTTTTCCCCTTTCGGCCATTACTTCTATCGGTAAACAACCATCAAAATACGAAGCTTTTTCAAAATCGTGAAATTCTACTTTTTCAGCCTTTAACAGCTCGTCAACAAAGTCATAATATTGCTCTTCGGTTAAGGGACAATTGATGTAATCGAACTTATCGCCTTTGTCATAGCGCGATTGATACCAGGCTTTTGAAAAATCAATACTGTCTTTGTATATGACCGGAGCAATGGCGTCAAAGAAATTTAAGCCCTCGCCTTTTATTTCTTTTAATATGGCATCAACAAGATCGGGAGATGTCAAAGGTCCGGATGCAATAATAGTTTGTTGATTGTCAGGAAGCGAGCAAACCTCTTCATTTACAAACTCAATATTCGGATGATTTTTGAGCTTAGAATCAACATATTCGGAAAAACTTTCTCTATCAACAGCCAAAGCGCCGCCGGCAGGAACTTTAGTTTTGTCGGCAGCTTCCATTATCAATGATCCGAGCATTCGCATTTCCTGATGAAGCAAGCCTATGGCACTATTGGTATAATCATCACTGCGCAACGAATTGGAACATACAAGCTCTGCTGACTTAGATGTTTTGTGTGCCGGAGATGTCTTTAGGGGGCGCATTTCATGGATTATTACTTTTATCCCGTTTTGTGCTAATTGCCAAGCAGCTTCCGAACCTGCCAAGCCGGCCCCGATGATATGAATTTTGTTATTATCAGTCATAATGCCTGTTTTATAAACATATTTATACAAAAAGTAAATAAAAACTTCGTTTAATAAGTTGCGTATTATATTTGCCAAGCTAAATAAAAAAAATTATAATACCGCTATTGTTTAATTGAGGAATTGTAATATTTATGAAGTTTAACGGTTATTTGGTTTTGATAGCATCTGTATTGTGCTTTTGCCCGCTTGCCTTGGCAAGTGAAGATTCACCATCGCCGTTTCCCGATGATTTTTACATTTCCGATCTGCCTGAATTGCCGCCATTGGAAGATTTTCCGCCATTAGAGGTTGAAACAGCCACACCGGTTACACCTATGAACATCGAGGAAGAAACTCCGCCGCCTCCTCCCTCATCGATTCAGGACGAACCCGTTGCTGAAGAGAGTATCAATATTCCCCTAACAGAAGATGTTGCCGTTCCAAACAACGATGCTGAACCTATAGAATCGGAAGAAGCAGAACCTATATTCCAAACAAAGCCTAATCAATCTGGTGATGTAAAAAATGAACCGCCGGTTATTTCTGCCAACCAGAGTTTAACCGATAATCTCAAAAAAAATGAAAAAGCAAACTTTATCGAAGGAACATGGGTCGAAAAACTGACATCAATAAATCCTTTGACGGCTTTGGGTTCGGCTTCAACAAAAACTCAAGAAGAATCGGATGACGATGACAATGATGATTTGACGCAATTGGTAAAAAATTCTCGTGCCAAAAACAAAGACGGCAAATCAAATGCTTCGGTATTTGATATATCAGGAGTTATGCTTAAAATGAATTTGAATCAGGTTGAGCGCACAATGGCCAATCGTGGTTTTCAAAAAATCAATGCAGAATACACTATACCAAACTTTATAAAATGGCGCAATGAAGAAGATTGTCGTATTCAAGGTATTACCGGATATGAGCGTATGCAGTCATGTGTGAAAACTTTGGCTAAAAAAGCCGGACATGAATACATTTTTCATATTAAATATGCAAAATTTGATTCAAAAGAAGAAATTGATGTATATTTAACAAGTAACTTTACCGAAAACAAAGTTCACAAAATTGAATACAGATCCCGAATTGCGGCAATTACCGGAAATTCTCCGAAGGCTGTATATATCCGCAATTTAAAAATTTATGATTTTTGGAAGAAAATAAATCAAAAATTCGGTGATCCGGATAATAAAAAGAATGTCACCTGGGGGTTGGGCGGAAACAAGCCTTTCTTGAAAGCTGCAACCGGTTATTTGTTGTTGGATGACCCGATGTTCAGAGAAATGGACTATACAAGAATGTCGCGTGAAGACAAGCGCTATATTCATAGCGATTATTATAATTTTTAAGGATAAAAGAAAAAAATGAATAATCATCTTGTAAATGAATTGATTTGTACGCGTATAAGCCATGATATTGTCGGAAATATCGGCGCTGTTTCTAATGCTGTTGAATTGTTGGAAGAAGGTGATATGGATTTTATTGATGATATAAAATCTATCTTAAGTACCAGCTCCCGCACTTTGTCTTACAGAATGAAATTTTTCAGAATGGCTTTCGGGCTTAATAATTCTAATTTAGAAAACAAAGATGTTGTTTGCCAAACCGCACAAGACTATCTTTCGACTTTGGGTAATAAAGATTATCCGATAACTTTAGAATTTAATGTAAAAAACATTGATAGTTACCGCAATTCTTTGTTGATGATTATGATACTGGGCGATGTTTTAATCAGAGGCGGAAATATATCAATTTGTGATACTGATAATAAGCTTGTTGCAAAAATCGACAAAGATATGAAAATATCAGCGGATAAATTAGATAAATTCAGCTCGGTTTTAGCCGATGGATATGAAAATGGCGATGCGACATCAGCTCACATTGTTGCTCTGTGCGATTATAATAAAAATTGCAAGATAAAACTATCGCAAGATGATTCTTCTGTCGTGTTAACCTTGGAGAAAATATAGATGGCCAGCTGTATCATTGCCGATGACTCTAAAATTATGAGAATGCTCTTATCCAAGATTATGAATAATTTCGGATATAATGTTACCGAAGCTGAAAATGGTGATGAATTACTGGAATTATGTGCCCATCAAATGCCTGATTTGATTATTTGTGATTGGCAAATTCCCTTAATCGACGGTATTGATGTTTTATTAAAAATAAGATCAGATAAAAAAATTAAACAGCCGGCTTTTATATTTTGCTCATATATCAAAGATACCGATATTATAAGACAAGCTCTGGATGCGGGAGCCGATGATTTTATTATGAGACCGTTTGATGAAGATATTATTGCTTCAAAACTTAAAATTATAAAAGTAACAAAGGAATGATAAGATGCGTAGGCAAGATTTTGACTTTTTATTAAATTTGCTGAAAAACAACGCGGGATGGGAATTTAACGAAACCCAATATTTTATCATTGATAAAAAAATAAGTAATTTCATCAGAGAAAAAAACTATAATTCAGTTGAAGATTTGATAGACGAGCTAAAGATGGATAATAAACAACTTATTTCTCAGGTTGTTGAAGCTTTGGCTTTTTCGGATACGGCTTTTTTCAGAGATTATGATGTTTTTAAGTTATTTGAAACAGTATTGTTACCCAAACTAAAAGAAAAATGCCGAGCTTCTAAAAAACTCAATGTATGGAGTTTGGGCTGTTCTACCGGACAAGAAGCATATTCTATTGCCATGTCTATTGACAGAAGCAACAATATGTTTGCCGATTGGGACATTAACATCTTAGCTTCGGATTTGTCTTCATTAGCCATCAGCAAAGCTCAACACGGAATGTATTCTAATTTTGAAATTCAGACAGGTCTTAATGCTCAAACTATTTTACAATACTTTACCTTAGCTAACGACAATTGGCTGGTTAATGAAAAAATTAAAAAAATGGTTGAATTCAGAAAGTATAATATGCTTGAAGAAGCCATTGTAAAATCTAAATTTGAAGTTGTATTTTGCCGAAATGTATTGCGCCACTTTACAAGTGATTTACAAGATGAGTTATTAAAGCGTATTAGTGAAAAACAACCGCAAGGAGGATATTTGTATTTGGGCAAAGGTGAAAACATTCCGGCAATTGAAAAATATTATTACAAAATGGACAATAGCGGTGCCTATGTTGCTATCGGAAGCTCAAAACCATCTTCCGACGCCGGAAATTTGTCCGTAACATCCGCTGATGCAGACGCTATACCGTCTTTTGTTAAGCCTAAAGGATTATAGTTTTTAATTGAATAATTGTTCCATTTTGGCTAAGACTGTTTTCGGATCATCATTAAAGTTAAATTTAATTCCCGTTGGCATAACTGCAATATTTTCAGCTTTATCATAATGAGCATATAAGGTTGAGAACCATTGTAAATATTGCTTATCATCATCTATATGTATGCTGATATCATTCTCACGACAAAATTTTGCTTTTGCCTTATTCCACAGTGATGTCGGAATACAAATGTTGCCATTTGGTGTTTGCTCGACAATTCCTAAGGCCTGATAATAATCTGATATGGCATACACAAAATCATGCCCAATATTGTTTTGAGACAAAAGATTTTCTACCAACACTTTGGGACCTCCTGTTATTATATAAACAAGATGACCTCTTAATTTGGCTTCTGAACAAAAATTTGAGAAATATATTGCATTGATATCTATCAATCCGTGATAATCTAAGCCTATTTTCAGCTTATGATTATTTGTCATGCCCTTCTCCAAAGTTTTCTTCCCATAAATCCTTAACCGAATTTGGACTTAATAATGATAAGGGGTTGATATCTATGACAGGTTCATCAATATTGCCTGCAATTTGATAGTTTACCGCAAAAATTGTTCCATCCTTACCGCTAAGCAGAGTTCCGACTAATGGAATTTTGCCTAAAAATGTATTTAAGCCGTATGCCGGAGCAACCAGTCCTCTGATATCAAATTCCTGATATTTTGCATTATATGCGCCGTTTAAGGAAATTCCTATAACATTACCAAAAGCCTTTGCTTCTTTTAATATAAACTTTGAATTCTTATATTCAAAGGGGGCATCCAAATGCGTGAATGCGATGCCATCACCGGAAAGCATATCAACAATTCCGGTAAATGAAGCTAAAGTCAACAATTTTGCAAAAACATTGGTTTTTACGACATTAAAATCTCTTACTTTGGCATGACCTATAAATTTTTTGTCAGCACGGCGCTTACCATTGATACTCAGGTTACCGCCACGAACATAATCGTAAACACGCAAAAATCTTAAGGTTTTGCCGGCATCATTACTTTCTACATTTAACAGATATTCGCCGTTTGGACGCGGTGTATAATCTAACTTGAGATACAGCTTTTTGTCTGGAGTTTTTTTGTTTGGCTTAAAATCACCGACTAAGTGCATTTCATCAACACCAATTTTGTTTAGTATCTTGGCCGAACCGGCAAAATTGCGAATGGAAACCTTATCATTAGTCCAAAGCTTGTCTACCGCAATATTGATATTGGTATTTGGAGTATTTTCCCAAATATTTTCATCTTCGTCGTCTTTATATCCTTTTTCTTTCATTTCGGCACGACGCTTACGATTTTCTTCGACATCATCTTCATCGCGTGCAAAAAAGTCTGATAAATCATAGGTTGAACCTGAAACGATAATCTTTATTGCATCATTCTTTTGGTTGGTAAAATCTATTTTGGCCTTAGCATTTGTTTTTGGACCTTTGATATTTTTGATATCGATAACATTTATATTACCTTGGTTATCAAATGTTACCTCGCCGTTTAATTTAAACTCCGGTTTTGATAGAGTAAATGACGGAATTGAAGAAATTTGCGAACCATTGACATTGATTTGAGTTGTAATCTCACCTTTTGTTTTGGATTTTTTCTCAAAACCAAGGAAGCCATAGTCAATTTCAGTATCGGTTAAATTGCCATGCACATCAATAATTGTTTTGTTGTCAGGATATACGGTGATAATGGCTTTTGTCGGAATTGAACCCTTTATATATGGTTGCGACAATATTGCCGTATCTAAGCCAAGCTTTTGCTTAAATTCTTCATCAAAGCTGAAACTTATTTGATAACGGCGCTGATAATTTTTGGCCTCAAACTTTTCGTTCCATACCAAGTTAAGCGGCAATCCGTCAATATTGGCAACGCCGGATATGTTCATTTCTTCATTATTTAGATTAAAGCCGATGGTTTTAGCTTCAAATGATTTGCCCTTAATCACATCTTTAATAATGACATCATTTAATTGAGCATTGACACCGACTTCAATGCTTTTGGGGTCTAAATCTTGTCTTAGTTCAAAAGCCAACATTAAGTCTGCCGTAGCGCTTCCCTTTATAATATCGGGATTGATACCCAAATCACTGGTATATTTTAATGGCTCGTGATCTATCAATTTCAGGATATCGGAAATTGTTCCGGTTGCATTTAGTTCAAGTTTTATAAAATTGTCTTCTTTGTTTAGGTCATATAAATCAACATAACCGTGATTTAACACCACATCATCAGATTTTGCCTTATTTAAATCAATTCGGATATTTCTTTCGCTAAAATGAGCTTTGCCATATATATTGCTGACTTTCGGCATTGTATTTATATAGATAATATTACCGTCTTCAATATCAGCAATTCCTTTCAAATTGTCAAAAGCAAGTGCTTTGCTGTTTTTGTCATAAGCAAAATTAAATTCAAAATCACCATTTTTTATCATACCGCCAAAAAGGCTTTCTTTACACCATGTCCAAGCTTTTTCACCGAAATATTTTGGCCAAAAACGGCTCAGTTTGTCTGTTTCTAATTCCGGAACTTTGGCTGTCAGGCTTATTTTAAGTTTTTCTTTATTGCTGTTTACCAACCAATCTTTCAACCCGTCAATATTAAGTCCTAAAGTTGCTGTTTGATTATCTAAATTTAAGCTTGCATCAGTGATTTTGATATGTTCCAAATCACCGTTGAGCTCACCTTTTAAGATAAGACCTGAGATATCATAAGCATAATTTTCATCATTGGCAAATTTGATAGTTCCCTTTTCGCCATTTAGCTCAAAAATAATCTTATCAATAATTTTTGAGCTGTTTTCAATAATATTGCTCTTATATTGTGATAAATCATTAAAATTGAAAGTTGTCTTAATATTGCCATGTAACGGAATGTTTATATTGTTAAATTCTTTTGAAGCTTCGTTCGGGGTTATGATGTTTAATAACTCGGCTGGTATTAAATCGGAAAAATAAAAACCGAGTTCGGCTTGCGAAGTTTTGTAATTATACTCTACATTCAAGCCCAAAGAAGAAGTTGATTGCGAAAACGGCATTAGAGCATTTATTTCGGTTTTTAACTTGGTCATTCCACGATTAAAATGATAATTAACATCGCTAAACTGCCATTTTTTGCCAAAATCTACTTCTAATAATTCAACATCGGCATTAGTAATGTTAATATCGTTGATATAGCTTTCCGGGTATATATTATCTTCGGAATTAAAACGCTCCCAAAACAGCGCTGCCACATCGTAGTAATATTCAAGTTTCTTTTGATTTATTTCATCCTTAGTTTCGCTTTCTTTTTGCAAACCGTATTTATTGTAAATATAAATTTTCGGCTGATCTATATCTATTCTGCTTGGCGCGATTATACCTCGTAACAAAGCTTTTATACTGAACGATAATGCAACTTTTGGAGCATTGATGGTTATGGCGTTTTCTTTTTTGTATACAACATTACCGGCGATAATTCGTAAAGGCTGAACTGAACGAACTAATTCCAAATATACCCCGTCAATAGTAACCTGATAATCGGTATCATCATGATTTAAGGCTTTGATTATATATGGCTTTAGGAACGGAATTGCGATTGAACCGCGGTATAATTGCCATATAAACAACAACAACCCTACCAGTATTATAACACCGGCAAAATCTGCTATTTTTCTAATTGCATAATTTCGGTTACTTATCTTTTTCATTTGTATTCAGCCAATTTAATATATCTTGCCAATTGCGATAATTATATAATCCGGAATGATAAGCACCCTTATATATTATCATTTTTTTAGGTTTGTTTATGTGTTTATACAGCTCTTCGGCTCTGGCAATCGGAACAACTTTGTCATCTGATGCACCCATTACCAAAACAGGAATATTTAATTTTGATATTTTTGCGGTATTGTCATATTTATCTTTTATTATATATGAAAAGAAAAAGAAATCAGGTATTCTTTGTTTTACCACATTTAATATACTATCAAACGGAACTTCCAAAATAAGTCCGGCAAAGGCTTCTTGCTGACCTAAGGTATATGCCGTATGAGTTGAAGTATAGCTTCCCAATGACATTCCGTATAAAATCATATCACTGTTTTTATAGCCGAGTGAGTTTAAATACTTTACGGCAGATATTGCGTCTTCGCCCAAATTCTTTTCATTTATCTCACCTTTTATTGCTCCAAATCCTCGGTATTCTCCGATAAATGCACCATAGCCGACTTCGACTAAAGGTGTCAATTTATGGTAAAAGCTTTCGATATTGTGAGAATTACCATGGTAAAATACAATTATTTTATTGTTTTTCGGCGGTATAAACCAACCGTATAATTCTGTATTATCATAAGAATTGTATTTTACTTCTTGAGCCGGAAAATCATTGGATATGGCATTAGTCAAATCGGCTTTCTTGTTTGACGGATTATAAAAATATATTTCCGGAAAATAATATACACTTGCGCAAAATACAACATAAGCAACTACAATTATCAGTAACAATCTTTTGACGATTTTTTTAAGCATTGGTTTCTCCTAATTTGTCAGCCAATGCTGCGGATAAGAATAAATCTATATCGCCATCCAGTACGGCTTTGGTATCCGAGGTTTCAACTTCGGTACGCAAATCTTTTACCATTTTATACGGTTGTAATACATAGGAACGAATTTGATAGCCCCAACCGTTATCACCTTGATTATCGCGTTGTTCTTCAGCCTTGGCCTCTCTTTTTTTCAACTCAATTTCATATAGACGGGCTTTTAACATCTTCCAAGCTGCTTCACGGTTTTGAAATTGTGAGCGTTGGTTTTGGCATTGAACAACTATACCTGTGGGTTGGTGAGTAATTCTTACGGCTGAATCGGTTTTGTTAATATGTTGGCCACCGGCGCCGGAAGCTCGATAGGTATCAACACGACAATCAGCTTCGTTTATGGTTATTTCAATATTGTCATCAATCACCGGATATATTCCCACCGAGGCAAAACTGGTGTGGCGACGAGCATTGCTGTCGAATGGTGAAATTCTGACCAATCTGTGAACGCCGCTTTCTGATTTTAACCAACCGTACGCATTGTGCCCGCAAATTTTGATGGTGGCCGATTTGATACCGGCAACATCACCTTCGGTTTCTTCAACATATTCTACTTTGTATTTGTGAGCTTCGGCCCAACGAGTATACATTCGAAGTAACATCTCAGCCCAATCTTGCGCTTCGGTGCCACCTGATCCGGAGTGAACTTCCAAGAAAGTGTCGTTTCCATCTACTTCGCCGGATAATAAGGCCTCTAATTCGGCATGTTTCACTTCGGATTGTAAATCCGTTAATTGAGATAATATTTCATCTAAGGTTGCTTCATCATTATCAGCTTCGGCTAATTCAGCCAACTCATTTAAATCGTTTTTAGTTTGTAACGATGTTTTGTATTTGTTTATAGCTTCTTCCAAATTGTTTTTTTCTTTGGTAAGTTTTTGTGCTTTTTCCGGATTTGACCACAAATTAGCGTCTGCGGTCAGACTCTCAAGCTCTGATAAGCGCAAACAAGCATTATCATAGTCAAAGAGACCTCCTCAGCAATTCCAATGATTGCTCAATTTGTTGCAATTTGTCATATATATCCGAACGCATACTTCTTATTCCTTAATATTCGCCACCGAGTTGAATTTCGTCTTCACTTGTATCTTCATAGGCTATCGGTGATACATTTTCTTTTGTTTTGGTATCAACAGTAGTTGCATTTTCTTGACCGATAACTTTTTGCTTGGCTTTACGCAATGCCATTTCCGGTTTTAAGGCCTCCCAGATAACAACATCATCATTTGGGGTCGCCGGTTTTCCGGTTTTGTGATTTATTCTGACCAGTTTTATACCGCTTGGAATTCTGAACGGTACATCAGCATATTCTTGCAAAGCTTTGTACATAAAATCGTAGAATATCGGCAAAGCTGCAGCAGCACCCGTTTCAAATTTGCCCAAAGTTTTAGGATTGTCAAATCCGATATAAACTGCTACGACCAAGTCAGGAGAAAATCCGACAAACCATGCGTCTTGGTTTTTGTTGGTAGTACCTGTTTTACCTGCCAAATGTTTACCCAGTGAGCGTAAACGGGCACCTGTTCCTTGTTGAACAACTCCTTCTAAGATAGAAACCATTTGATAAGCACTTAACGGATCAATAATTTGTTCTCTGTTATCAGAAAGTTGCGGAACTTCTTGATTTTCCCATTTTTCTACCGAACAATTAGGACATTCTCTGACATCGTGCTTATACAAAGTAAGTCCTTTGCGGTTTTGTATTCTTTCAATAAGATACGGTTCGACTTTTTTACCACCGTTAACCATCATTGAATATGCCGATGCCATATTTATCAGTTTGGTTTCGCCGGCACCAAGCGACATTGACAACAACTGGGGTAAATCGTTGTTTACCCCCATTTTTTTGGCCATATCAGCAACTTTATCCATGCCGACATCTTGTGCCAAACGCACAGTCATCAGGTTACGCGATTTTTCAATACCTTGGCGCAGCGTCATCAAACCGTAAAATTTCTTGGAATAGTTTACCGGCTTCCATAATGGTTGTCCAAAACCCTGATCTAAAACAAACGGCGCATCAAGAATTAAGTCTGTCGGTTCATATCCGTTTTCCAAAGCTGTCAAATACACTATCGGTTTGAATGAAGAACCGGTTTGACGCTTGGCTTGAGTTGCACGATTGTACTGTGATTTTTGAAAAGAATAACCGCCGACCATGGCCTCAATTTTTCCGGTGTGAGGGTTCATGGCAATCAAAGCTCCCTCAACATTGGGCAACTGGCGCAAGTAATAGCTGTTTTTAGGCATTTTTCTGGCTGTAGTGTCTTTTTCGTCAATTTGCTCAACCAAAATAACATCACCTACGGCCAATACTTCACTTACCTTTTTCGGCTTACCCGCAACGGATTGATTTTTTAATGTTTTTCTGGCCCAAGCTAAAACACTAAGCGGAATTTCACCTTTTTCACCGCCCTTTAACTCTATGTCGGCCTTATCATCGGTTACTGTTTTTACAACGGCTAATTGCCAATTATCTTTTGTTCCGCCTGGTTTTTCTATTGTTTTCAGAGTTTCTTGCAAATTGTCATCAATAGTTATATTTTGCAAGGCACCTCGCCAACCGTGGCGCTTGTCATAATTTTCAATCTCTTTGGTAAATGATTTTGTAGCAATTTCTTGCAATTTGGGATTAAGGGTTGTTCTGATTAGCAAACCGCCTTCATATAAAGCATCTTCGCCAAATTCTTTTTTCACCTGACGGCGTACATCTTCACTGAAATATTGAGAATATCTTACCAACTCGCCTTTGTTGGAAGTAACAACCAAAGGTTTTGCTTTTGCCTGTTCGCCTGCGTCAGCTGTAACATATCCGTCTTCCACCATTCTATCAATAACCCAGTTGCGTCGAGCTATTGCCGCGTCATATTTGGTTTTGGGATTATAGTTGTTGGGTCCTTTGGGAAGTGCTGCTAAATATGCTATTTCCTCCAAAGTAAGCTCATCAAGTGATTTATTGAAATAGTTTATGGCGGCGGCGGCAACACCATAAGCACGATTACCCAAATATATTTCATTCAAATAAAGCTCTAATATATGCTTTTTACTAAAAGCCTGTTCTATTCTGACAGCTAACAAAGCTTCTTTAATTTTGCGCTTATATGAAAGTTCGGATGACAGTAAAAAGTTTTTGGCCACTTGCTGAGTAATCGTTGAAGCACCTGTCGGTCTGCGACCGCTACCAAAATTTTTGATATTTACCATTACTGCTCGGGCAATACCCATAAAATCTATTCCGAAATGGGAGTAAAAAGTTTTGTCTTCGGCTGATATAAAGGCTTGTTTAACCAAATCAGGTATTTTTTCTTCCGGCACAAAAAGGCGCTTTTCAGCTGCATATTCCGACATAAGCTGGCCATCACCGGCATATAGTCTGGTAGTTACTTTCGGCTCATATCTTTCAAGCTGGCGATATTCAGGCAATTCTTGAGAAATTTGCCATACCGAAGTAATAACTAAAATAAGAGCTATAACCGCAAAAAAGAAGCATGTACTTAAAAATGATGAAATTGTTTTTAACATAGCCTTTAACCGAAAGAAAATATTTTATTTTTCAGTTTATTGTTTTAATAAAAAAATATCTTACTGTCAAATACTAATGCTTAGGGTCTTGGAAAAACTTATTTACTGCTTTTAAGGTAGCTTTGGCTAATTTTTTGCGATAATTTTTTTGGCGCAACAGTTTCTCTTCGTCGGGATTTGATAAATAGCCCAATTCAAGCAAAACCGAAGGAACATCAGGAGCCTTTAGCACTGCAAATCCGGCAAAACGATGGGTATTGCTGACTGTTCGTACAACTTTTGACATTTCGGAACTTAATAAATTGGCAAATTCCGATGATGAATTGTTAGTTTCTCTTTGAGCAAGACTTAACAAAATATCGCTTACCTCTTTGGTATGATCGGCAAAATTCAGGCCGGCAACGATATCAGCTTTATTTTCTTTTTCAGCCAAAGCTGCTGCTTCTTTATCCGATGCGGTTTCCGATAATGTGTATACTGACAAACCTTTTGCTTTGCGATTTCTGGCCGAATCTGCGTGAATGGAAATAAACAAATCAGCATCATATTTACGAGCAATCTTAACCCTTTCACGAAGAGGAATGAACACATCTTTTGTTCTGGTTAAGTAAATTTTGTATTTTGAATTATCACTCAATACATCTTTTAGTTCCTTAGCCATAGCCAAAGTTATTTTCTTTTCATAGGTACCTTTATAACCGATTGCCCCGGGATCAACGCCGCCATGTCCGGCATCAATAACAATTATTTTGCGTTTGCTTTGTTGTGGCTGAGCTTTGTTTTTTTGCACGGGGCTGTTTTGCGGAATTATCTCGTTTTGAGAAAAGCTGTCACTGCTAAAGGCGTTAGAACTACCGAGTTTTAGCATAAAGTCTCTTTCAGAGCCGGCCTCTAAATCAATGGCAAAGCGCCAGTTAAACCCGCTTTGCGGCGGTAAAACGAAGGCTTTTTTTATCAAAACAGGTTGCTTTAGGTCAAAAGCTATTCTTACGCCATCGACACCGGTTGATCCAACTCTGACATTTTTTACAAAAACATTATCATCTTTATTTTTACTTACTGATGAAGATACATCAACACCCTTTACATCAATTACCAGACGATTAGGTTCGCTTAGGGTAAACACTTTGTAATCAAAATCAGAATCGGCTTCAAAAACTATACGAACATTACCGACGCCCTGACCTATTCTTAAGTTGGTTATCTTTCCGGCATGAGCATTTGTGCAATACACACAGCAAAGCATTGCGATAAATATCGCCCGCGTATATGCTGTTATGTATTGCCAAACTTTTTGCATTTTCGCTCCTAATAACCCATTTTGTTTAGTATAGCAAAGAGTTGGTTTACAATATGTTAAAAAAAATAATGAAATTATGAAAAAATGTTGTTGTGTTTTAAATAAATGAGTATATGCTATTTTTAGTCTATGAAGATTTTTAGTATTGGAACAGGTTTATTTTTTTAGTAACTGAGGATTTTTAATCTGCTTTTGATACCGCCGTCTTTTCATAATGATCTGATGTTGCACTTTATAGGCTGTAAAAAATGTATTTTTACCGAGAGGTTTTTAAAAAGTTTTACTTATAGACGAACCGCTAATCAACAACAATAACTAACAGGTTTGTTTATTTTTTCGACCAAACGCAAATTTAAATTGAAAGTAAGTCGTATCAGGTCGATATATAAATCAAATAAGGCAGTATCCCTGCTTTGTGTTATTTGGTTATTTCTATCTTTTTAAACCTCCCGCGTAGTGAAATAATGTGTCTTTCCGGACACTATGCTTTGATGGAGATTTTTATGACAAAAAGAATGCTTATTGATGACACTCAACCGGAAGAAACCCGCGTTGTTGTGGTTAACGGAAACAAACTTGAAGATGTTGAATTTGAAAGTTCTAACAGAAAACAAATAAAAGGAAATATATATCTCGGCAAAATTATGCGTGTTGAACCGTCTTTACAAGCTTGCTTTGTTGATTATGGCGGAAACAAGCACGGTTTTATGGCTTTTGGTGAAATTCATCCGGATTATTACAATGTTACGGATGAAGTTGTCGCCGAAATTGAAAAAGAAGTCGATGAAATTATCGAAAACAAAAAACGCATTATTAAAGAACGCGAACTTGAGCGCGAGCGTCGAGCATTGGAAAAAGCCAAAGCACGAGAAGAGGCTTTAAAAGCAAAGGCTGAAGCTGAAGCAAAAGCACTTGAAGAAGCTCAGAACAATGCTGAAAATCAAAATAAAAACAGCGAAGAAACCGTTGAAAAAACTGTTACCGAAGCAACTGTTCAAGAGCCAGCATGCGAAACAGGCAATACTGAAGAAGTAAAAGAAGCTGAAACAGTAGAGGAAGTTGCAACTATCAGTGAAGAGGAATTTATTGCTGAGGAAGAAGCAAAAGAAGAAGAAAGCGGCAAAAGAAAAACAAAGCGCAGAGTTTTGAAAAAGAAATTCCGCAAAAAATATTCTTCAGAAGAAAACAAAGAACAAACCGATGAAGTTAAAGTATTAGCTGAAGATTCAGGCCTTGAAGAAGAAAAAATATCACAAGAAGTTTCAGAAAACAGCGAAGCTGAAGCAGAATCATCGCAAAATGAACATGACGATGATGATGAAGACGAAGCTCAAGATAAATATAATGATAATGACGAAGCTTTGGACGATGATGATGACGATGAAGATAACCTTGATTTTGAACTGCAAAGAAAGCTTATAAAATCACGCAAACTGTATCACCGTCACAAAATTCAAGATGTTATCAAGGAAGGTCAAACCGTATTAGTTCAAGTGGTTAAAGAAGAACGCGGTAACAAAGGTGCTGCTTTGACTACTTACCTGTCCTTGGCCGGAAGATATTGTGTCTTGATGCCGAATCGTATTAAAAGCGGCGGAGTTTCTCGTAAGATTACGAACGCTTCTGATAGAAATCGTTTGAAAGGTATTGTCAAAGAGCTTCCTTTGAATCCTGATATGTCTATCATTGTCAGAACTGCCGGTGAAGAAAAAACTAAAGGTGAAATTGTTCGTGACTATAACTATCTTATCAGATCTTGGAATAAGATAAGATTAGATTCTTTGAAAAATAAAGCACCTAAAATGATTTATGAAGAAGGCAACCTGATTAAAAGAGCCTTGCGTGATATTTATACCAAAGAAATATCTGAAATTTTGGTCGCCGGTGATGATGCATATAAATTGGCTAAAGATTTCTTCAAAATATTGTCACCGCATAACTTGAAAAAAATTAAAAGCTATCGCAATAATGATATGCCTTTGTTCCAACGCTTTCAGGTTGAAGGACAATTGGATAAATTGCATGATTCAAATGCACAATTGGAATCAGGCGGATATTTGGTTATTAACCCGACAGAAGCTTTGGTTTCCATCGATGTAAACTCGGGTCGCGCAACTAAAGAAAAAGATTTGGAAGAAACAGCTTTGAAGACCAACTTAGAAGCTTGTGACGAAATTGCTCGTCAACTTCGTTTGCGTAACTTAGCCGGCCTTGTGGTTATTGATTTTATCGATATGGATGAACCGGCTAATAATCATGCCGTTGAAAGACGCATGAAAGAAGCTTTGAAAAAAGACCGTTCGCGCATTCAGGTCGGCAAAATGAGTATATTCGGCCTATTGGAACTTTCGCGTCAACGCATGCATTCGGCATTTTGGGAAAGCAATTACCAAGTTTGTCCTTATTGCCACGGTAAAGGTATTACTCGTACATTAGAATCTGCCGGTACATATATTTTGCGCAATATTGAAGAAGAAGGTTGCAAAAACCGTTCGTCGAAAATAACTATATTCTTACCTACTGATATTGCGGTTTATCTGCTTAATCAAAAGCGTAAAACTTTGGTCGATTTGGAAAATAAATACAAAATGGAAATTGCTATTTGTGCTGATAACTCAATCAAATGTGTTTCCGATTACAGAATTGACAGAGTAAAATCTGTGACCAAGGAAGAAAAACCGACTGTTGAAGAACCTAAAAAAGAAGAAGTAAAAGTTACCGAACAAAAAGTTGAGCCGGATAAAAATACAGAAGATGCTTCTAATAATATTTCTCAACAAGGTGCGACTAATGAAGAAAGCGGCAAAGAAAAAGGAACAAAAAATGATAAGGACTTCAAAAATCGTCGCAATCGCAGAGGTCGTTTTGACAGACGCAGAAATCGTTATCAAAAAAATAATGACTTTGCTCAAGAAGAGGTAAAAGAAGAAAAACAAGAAGCCGTCATTTTGTATGATAGTCACGGCGAGCAAAATGATAGCACAAACTCGGATGATAAGGATACAAAGAAAGGAAAATCCAATTGGTGGAAAAAACTTATCAAAGGTTAGTTTCTATCTTTTATGTTTTTGTTAAAGGGCTGATCAGCGGAATATTTCTGCTATCGGCCTTTTTACCATATAATGCCTTTGGTCGTGAGATAAAGCTTATATCCGATGAAGAAACCGAACAATTTTTGGCAGAGATTATTACTCCGTTATATAAAGCTGCCGGAATTCCTTTTTATCGGAACAACATATTCATTGTTGAAGACAATTCTCTAAATGCGTTTGTTTCTGACGGCAACAGAATGTTTGTGCATACGGGAACAATTGTAAAATCGGATACGGTTGAAGAATTAAGCGGTGTATTAGCCCATGAAACAGGACATATTATGGGCGGACATATAATAAGACAAAAACTCAAAGCTCAAGATATGTATCAGGTTTCGATGATATCGGCTATTTTGGCCGGTGCAGCTGCTGCAGTTAGCGGAAGCGGTGATGCGGCGATGGCGGTAATGCTCGGCGGTCAATCGTCCTTAATCAATCATTTTACTCATTACAGGACCGAAGAAGAACGCTCGGCAGATGAAGCAGCCATAAAATTACTGAACGCCACCAAGCAATCACCTTTGGGGATCCTTAATTTTATGAAAAAAATTAAACAAGATAATCTTTTAAGCGGACGCGAAGAAAGTCCCTATTTCAGAACGCATCCGGTTACCAATGAAAGAATTGCCTTTTTTGAAAATGCTCTGACAAATAGTCCTTATGAACTAACCAAAGACGATAATTATTTTGCACGCGTAAAAGCTAAAATAAAAGCATATTTGCAAAAACCGGAACAAACTTTCAGAGAATATCCGCTTTCAAGGAATGATATACCGGCTTTGTATGCTCAGGCAATCGCTTATATGAAACAACTTGATTTTAAAAATGCTTTATCAAAAATTGATACGCTGATTCAAAATGATGAAGCTAATCCGTTTTTTTATGAGCTTAAAGGACAAATATATTTAGAAACCGGAAAAATAAAACAAGCTAAGCAAAACTTTGCCAAAGCTTATCAACTGTTGCCAACATCTCATTTAATGCAGATAAATTATGCTCATGCTATTTTAGAAGACAATTCTCCGCAAAATGAAGTAAAATCAGCTATCAATCTTTTGGAAAAGGCGCTTATTTATGATCAAAGTTCATCATCGTGGATGTTACTGGCCAAAGCATACGGAATGGTAGGAAATATGGCCAAGGCAACCTATGCTTCCGCAGAATATTCATTTAGAATCGGTAATATTGATGTGGCAAAAAGACAGCTTGAAACAGCAAAAAAATACAAACCTAATGCTCAGTTAAAGCTAAAAATCGATGATTTGACACATAGAATAAAAAATATTGCAAAGCGCTAATAATATCAGGCTTTTTGTTGCCATGAACCTTTTTCATCTTGTTGCCAATAATAACATTCGTTGTCTTGTGCTTTAAGTTGTTTCCAAAATTCGCGCGACCAATTAAGTGCTTCCTTATCATTATCATCAAAGATGTTTAGCACTCTTTCAAATGACGAAATTTTATCGGCTTCGTATCTTGCGCCATCAACCAAAAACAATATTGTGGCACTATTAGGGTTATCGTCTTGAGATGTTAACCATATAGGCTGTAATTCTGCATTGCCATCTTTTTTAGAGCCGTGAGGTAAAAATGATTGTTCATCATAGGTCCAAAGATGAGTGTTTAAGAACTCTACTCTTTCTTCATTGCCGACTTTAAGCACTATTTTTTTACCCGTAGCATAGGCCTTATCCAACAGCTTTGGCAAAGTGGTTTCTATATCGCTTTTTTGTAAATGATAAAAATCTACTCTAGTCATTTTTAAGGCTCACATTTAAAATTTTAGGAAGTCCATCGGATAAGGTTTCTACTTTTATCATAGCGTTATCATCTTTTTTGGCATATGATATATAGGCGCGAACATCATCAACCGAACTAACGATTCTATCATTTATTTTTACAATAACATCATCTGTTTTTATGCCTTTTACCGATATATCGGAATCACCCAATATTTCTTCGATTATTACCTTGTTATCTTCACTTTTTAATACCAGATTAAATTCCGGAACATAACCTTTGGGAAACTTGTTGTCGACTTTCTCTTTTGTCTTAGTTTTTACTTCCGGCATTGATGCTATTGTAATGCTGATATCTTTGGTTTGTGAGTTTTGCCAAATGCGCAAAATAATTTCTGAACCGATTTTGCTTTCGGCAATTGTCCGAGAAAAGCTTTTGGCATTTTTGATATTTTTGCCATTTATTGAGATAAGTACATCACCGACCTGAATGTCAGATTTTGAAGCAGGAGAATCATCTAGAATACTGCTAACGGTTACTCCGTCGGTAAAGTTTTGCTTATCGCTTATTTCTATGGCTTGAGTGTTGTCCATAACTTTTAAGCCTAACCAACCTCTTTCTACTTTGCCTTTGCTTTTTAGTTGTTCGACCACAAATTTGCTCAAATTTATCGGAGTGGCAAAACCAATTCCCATACTGGTACCGTTAGTCGAATATAGGGCTGTGTTTATGCCTACAACTTCGCCAGCCATATTAAACATCGGGCCACCGGATGAACCTTGATTTATGGATGCGTCGGTTTGGATAAAATTGTCGTATGAACCGGCATCTATATCGCGAGATTTTGCACTGACAATTCCGGCTGAAACGCTATTACCCAGACCAAACGGATTACCGATAGCCAAAATCCAATCGCCGACTTTCAATTTATCGGAATCCCCGATTTTTACAAAAGGAAACGGTTTATCTGAATCTATTTTTATCAAAGCTAAATCCGTCATTTTGTCATAACCGATTATTTTGGCATTGTATTGTGTATCATCGACAGTTTTTACAATAATCTCATCGGCTCCGTCTATTACATGATTATTAGTAATGATATAACCTTGCGGATCGATTAAAAAACCTGAACCGAGAGAGGTATGCCCTCCTTCGTCTTGCACAAAATATTCGTTAATAAATTCATTAGCGCTGATGATTTCAGGTTTGATGTCATTGTTCTCAGAAGCGTGAACAGTTGAAATATTTACCACGCCATCAATGAGTTTTTCAACCAACGGGGCAAAAGATATTCCATATCCGCTCTCTGTCTGAGCAAAAGCATTTGACGAACACAAAACTATAAATAATATCAGCGCTATGATTTTTTTCATTTAATTAACGTCCTGTTTTTTTGATTGTTTTTTTGAAATAATCAAAAAATTCGGTATCAGGAGAAAGCACTAAAGAAGTATTTCCTTCGCCTGACATCGATTTTTTATAAGCCTCTAATGAACGATAAAAGGCAAAGAAATCAGCATCAACACCGGCGGCATTGTTCCAAATTTCGATAGCTTGTTTATCGCCCTCGCCTCGAATTATTTGAGCTTGTTTTTCGGCTTCGGCAATAATAACGGCTTGTTCTTTTTCGGCCGTCGCGCGAATTTTTTGGGCTTCTTGCTGACCGGTTGCTCTAAATTCTTTGGCTTCGCGTTCGCGTTCGGTTTTCATACGAGCATTGATTGCTTGCAAAACTTCTACCGGCAAATCAGCACGGCGAATACGAACATCGGCTACGCTGACACCGATTTGTTCGGCGTCTACTTTTACAGCCTTTGAAATATCGGCCATAATTTGTGTACGCTTGCTGGACAATAACTCTTGCAAGGTAATACGGCCCAAAACTTTACGAACGGAAGAATTTACGATTTCTTCCAGTTTTGAGCGAGCTTGGTATTCATTGCGAACGGTTTGATAAAACTTTAGAGGGTCGACAATGCGATAACGAGTAAAGTTATCTACATCCAGACGCTTTTTATCATTCAACACGACTTCTTGAGCCGGAGGTTCAAGGTTTAGCAAACGATTGTCATAAATAACAACCTTTTGAATGAACGGGATTTTGAATTTAAGTCCGGCTTGCTTGATTTCTCTTATCGGTTCACCAAATTGCAAAACAATGGCTTGCTCGGTTTGATTGATGATAAACATTGTTTCGAACAAAATAACGACAACGGCTAAAACAACTCCGCCAATAATCAATTTTAATTTATCTGACATTAGTTTGCTCCTTTATTAAGTTTATCAAGCGGTAAATAAGGAATTACATTATTACCCTTTGCTGAAGAATCGATAATGACTTTATCGGAATTACCTAGGACATTTTCCATTGTTTCGAGATATAGTCTTTTGGTGGTAACTTCTTTACCGTTTTTATAGGCGTCATAAACCGACAGGAATCTTTCAGCTTCACCTTTTGCTTTGCTGACTACGGCTTGCTTATAAGCTTCGGCATTTTGAAGACGTTGAGCAGCCTCGCCTCGTGATTTCGGCAAAATTTCGTTACGATAAGCTTCGGCCTCGTTTTTGAAACGCTCCATATCTGCCTTGGCGCGTTGAACTTCGTTAAACGCATCTACCACTTGTTTCGGAGGGTCGGCTTTTTGTAGCTTGATACGAACGACTTTGATACCGGCACCAAACTCGTCTAAAACTTTTTGCAACTCTTCTTTAGTTTCGTCTTCAACTTTACCGCGATCGCCTGAAATAATCGGCAACATTTGTGATTGTCCGACAATCTCGCGCAATACTGATTGAGCGGCTACCCTTACTGTTTGATCCGGAGATTGCATATTAAATACATAGTCTTTGGCATTTTCAACACGCCATACAATTGTTAAGTTAATATCAACGATATTTTCATCACCGGTAAGCATATGAGTTTCGGTAAAAGTGTTTGTTCCTATTTCGCGGGTTTCTTGTCCGCCCAAATTGATACTGCGTTCTTGAGTAATATTTACCTTTTTAATGGTTTCTATCGGGTAAGGAAGATGATAGTGAAGTCCCGGGGTTGTAGTGTCGTTATATGCACCAAAACGCAATACCACAGCCTCTTCGTTAGGTTGAACCTGATAGAATCCGGAGCCTAACCAGATCACTAATACTATAATTACTCCCCACCACCATTTAATCTCTATTTCGACCGGTTTTTTGGGTTTGAATTGTTTGACCTTTGGGGTAATAATATCATTATCGGCCCAAGGTCCTTTATCATCATTATCGTCCCACGGACTAGGAATTTTTGCCATAATTTAAATTTCTCCACTTTTTTAGTTGCAACATTTGGATTATATAATATAAATAGTCCAAGAAAACAATAATCATACATCTATCAACAGGGGAAGATTATGGAAGACTTAATAAAAAAAACAGCCCT
>JAEIGA010002146.1_pt1 | contig 31501 bp, 19 predicted proteins | sample 9270691 | NCBI WGS metagenome assembly JAEIGA01 (sample SAMN17057246, study PRJNA624740) | gut metagenome | biome: biome; isolation source: fecal sample | host: Bos grunniens | place: China: Xizang | collected 2019
ACCTACACTGTGGAAGGCCTGAAGGGCACTGACAAGCTGGATGTGACCGTCAGCCGCACCGCCGGCGAGAACGTTGGTGTTTACGCCATCACCGCTGCTGTTGCTGAGAATGCCAACTACGACGTCACCGTCGTGGACGGCAAGCTGACCATCACCAAGGCTGCTGCCACTGTGGTTATCAAGAGCATCACGAAGCTCCTTGGCAATACCGATCCCGCCTTCACCGGCACCGTTACCGGTGTTCTGGGTGAGGACGATCTGGGTCTGACCTACAGCCGTGCGGCTGGCGAAGAGGTCGGCACCTACGCCATCACCGCTGTGGCTGCCAACACCAACTACGCTGTTGAAGTCACCGACGGTGTCCTGACCGTGGCCGACATCCAGATTCTGGACGGCAGCACCTATCAGCCTGTGACTAAGGTTGAGATCACCGTTTACAAGAATGGTGAGGAAACCACCAGCGATCAGCGCATCGTTACCGTGGGCGTGGCACCCGACGTTAACTTCGACGTCGCCTACAGCTCCGCCAACGAAGACGTTGCCAGGATCAACGAGATCGGCAAGATCATCGGTGTGGCCTCCGGCACCACCGAGATCGAGATCACCGTCACCATGGAGGACGGCACCGTATTCGAATTCACCGTTCCCGTGGAAGTGGATCTCTACGTGTACACCACCGGCATTGAAGCGGAAGTGGATGAGCTGGATATGGAAGTGGGCGACAAGGAGACCGTGAAGGTCACCATCGAGCCCGCCGATGCCAGCGACAAGACTGTGAAGGCTGAGTCCGGCGATGAGAATGTTGCCAAGGTCACCGTCAACGAGGATGGTTCCATCACCGTTGAGGCCGTGGCCCCCGGCACCACCACCATCACCGTCACCAGCAAGAACGGTCAGACCGACGAAATCACCGTCACCGTTGCCAAGCTGGATCCCACCGTCACGGCTCCCGAGGCCAAGGATGAGCTGACCTACACCGGCGAAGCTCAGGCTCTGGTCACTGCCGGTGCCACCGACGGCGGCAAGCTGGTCTACAGCCTGACCGAGGACGGCGAGTACAGCGAAACCATTCCCACCGGCACCGACGCCGGCAAGTATACCGTCTGGTACAAAGTCATCGGCGACGATACCTACAACGACGTGGCTCCCAAGTCCGTTGAAGTGGAGATCGCCAAGGCCAAGGCCACCGTGGTTATCAAGAGCATCACCAAGCTGGTGGGCGACACCGATCCCGCCTTCACCGGCACTGTCACCGGTGTCCTGGGTGAGGACGATCTGGGTCTGACCTACAGCCGCGAGGCTGGCGAAGAGGTCGGCACCTACGCCATCACCGCTGTGGCTGCCAACACCAACTACGATGTGACCGTCACCGACGGCGTCCTGACCGTGGCCCTCATCGCCCCGGACATGACCGACATCAGCATTACCATTTACGACAGAGGCGACGAGATCACCAGCGACACCGCATTCCTGGGTGTCAACGCCGATCCCGAGGATGTCATCGACAGCATCACCTACCGCTCCGCCGACGAGTCCACCGCCAAGGTGAATGAGGACGGCGAAGTCACCGGTGCCGCTGCCGGTACCACCGACATCATCATCACTGTCACCACCAAGGACGGCACCGTGTTTGAATTCACCGTTCCCGTGGAAGTGGATCTCTACATCCCCGTCACCAGCCTGGTGGTCAACCCCGACAGCCTGGATATGAAGGTGGGCGACGAAGAGACCCTCACCGCCACTGTGAAGCCCGATGATGCTACCACCAAGTACGTCATCTGGTGGACCGACGATGAGAGCGAGGAGATCATCCGGATTCAGGAGAACGAGGATGGCACTCTGACCGTCATCGCCGTGGGCGTTGGCTCCACTGTGATCTACGCTGCGGCCAACGATGTGGACCGCGTGGAGATCCCCGTCACCGTCAGCAAGCCCGTCACCGGCCTGTATCCCATCGACCTGTCCGGCAGCACGGATCCCGTGTTCAAGGAAGGCGACATCGTGGAAGTGGACGGCGTCAGCTACAAGGTTGACAAGGACGGCATCGTCTGGGTGGCTGAAAAGACCCACAAGATCGTGACCTACTACGGTTACGCCAAGTCCAGCGACATCGATCCCATCCCCGATCACGCGGAAGCTCACCGCACCTACCCCAACCACATGAATGTGTGGTACCTGACCTTCGATGAGAACGGTCTGGAATACCAGGCTGACCGCATCAAGGAACTGGATGACTTCCTGCTGTATCAGGGCACGTCCATCCGCCTGAAGGGCAACCAGGGCATCCGTATCTTCACTACGGTGAACGAGGCCGACCGCAACAAGCTGATCCAGGGCAAGCTGATCAGCCATGAGGTAATGGAAGGCTACAAGCTGGTGGAATACGGCACGCTGTTCAAGTGGGGCACCCACGAGACCATGAGCCTGACCTACGATCCGGCCGTGAAGAACTACAGCGTGGCCTACAGCAAGGCTACCGGCTACGATGCCATCTTCAGCAGAAACGGCAGCAACATCATGTTCACCGGTATGCTGACCAACCTGCAGCTGGATAAGTGCGATGAAGAGATGCTGCTGCGTCCCTACATGGTGCTGGAGAAGGATGGCGAGCAGATCGTGATCTACGGCGGCACCCTGCAGCGCACCATCGGCTACGTGGCCTACCAGAACCGTAACGAGAATCTGGGTACGGCCGGCAACGCTTTCATCCGGAACATTCTCGATGCCGTGTACGGCAAGGACTTCAAGGGATAAGGAGAACGAATCATGAAACGAATTCTTGCAATGACTCTGGCTCTTCTGATGCTGGTGACCCTGTGCGCCTGCGGGAAGAAGGAAGTCACTCCTGAACCCACTCCCGAACCGACCCCCGCCCCCACGGCGGAACCCACCCCCGAACCGACTCCGGAGCCCACTCCGGAGCCGGTGTGGGAGCCGGGGTACATCCGTGCCGGCAACCTCTTCGTGCTGTGGACTATTCTGCAGCGCGGAGACGAGGTCACCGTTCTGGGCCAGTGGGAGGACTACTACATCATCGAAGGGGAGGAAGCCAACCTCCTGATCGAAAAGCGCTTCCTGCGTCCTGAGGACGAGGCAGCTCCCGAGGAAGCCGATGGCTGGGCTCAGGCCAACACCCCTGTGTATGCCACCGGTTATCTCCGCGGCGATGCCATTGCCACTCTGGCGCTGAACACCGAGGTACGCATCATCGACACCAAGACCGGCTGGGCTCTCATTGAATGGGAGGGCGGCAGCGGCTACGTGGATCCCGACATGATCAGCAACCAGTTCATCGTGGTGTACCACGGTGGCGGTGGCGGTCACACCGGCGGTGGCGGCGGTGGTAACACCGGCGGCGGTGGCGGTGGCGGCGGTCCCATGGACGGCACCGACGTGAACATGGGCGACCTGTCTGTTACCGTGGATGGCAAGCCCAGTCTGGAACTGCTGGGCACCTACGTTGGCCCCGAGTACGAGGCCTTCGACACCTGCCCCGGCGTGATCCTCTCTGCCGAGACCGAAGCGTATCTGTGCATCCTTGTCCGCGGTGATGAAGTGAGAGTCACCGAAGTGGGCGAGGAAGAGTGCGAAATCTGGATCAAGGATCTCTTTGCCAATGTGCCCCGCTGGGCCGTGCGGCTGGAGAGCGACGAGGAGTACGAGCCCTGGACGGCCTACACGGCCAACAAGTCCGTGGCCTACACCGAGTACCAGATGCTCAACGAACTGAAAACCTTTACCCTGAACGAACAGGTACAGGTGGTGGACAAACTGGAAGAACTTGAACTGTACGTCGTGGAGATCGACGGCACCTTCGGCTACATGAAGCTTGGTGACCTCAGCGAAACCGCGTACGCCGTGTATCATTACAGCGGCGGCGGTGGCGGCAACACCGGCGGCGGCAACACCGGCGGTGGCGGCGGCGGCGGTGGCGGCGGCGCTTCCCCCGAATGGACCCCCGGCAAACTGTAATCCACCCGTAACAGCGAAAGCTGTAGCAAAATGATATGCTCCCTCTGTAAGAGACAGCGAAGAAACCTGTCTTTTACGGAGGGGGCTTTTTGTCGTTCAAACGTCCGCTTTGGTTTATTTTTAATAACAATTCTTTGTTGTAGCAAATGCGGTGGCAAGCATTGACAAATAAAGGAAAAAGTATAAAATATAATCTGTATAATTGTGCGCTTTATGCTCTCTTTTGCGCTTTTTTTCAGGAGGTTTCCAATCATGAAGAACATGAACTGGAAGAAATGTCTTTCTCTGTTTCTGGCTGTGCTGATGCTTGTCGGCATGGTGCCGGTAAACGCTTTGGCTGTGGATGAGCCCGAGCATGTTCATGGGGAGGACTGTGACCATGACCACGAACACACATTCGTGGCCGGTGAAACAGTTGCGCCCACCTGCACCGTCGGGGGATATACCCTCTATAGCTGCCAGTGTGGGGCCAGTGAGCAGCGGGATGAAGTTGCTGCCGCCGGCCATAGCTATGTGGACACTGTCATAGCTCCCACGGCGGAGGCCCAGGGCTACACCGAGTATGTCTGCTCGGTCTGCAACGATACATATCGGGATAACTACACCCAGAAGGAGAACTCCTCCGGCTGGGAGGAACTGCTGGCCCAGGCGGAGGTTCTGCTGGTGAAGTATCAGCTGACCGCTGGTATGGGCGAGGATGCCATGGTGGATGTCCTTCTGGCTATGGATTCTACCGTACAGGAGCAGGCGGCCGGGGAAGTGGAGGCGTTGGAGAGCGCGGCTCTGGTTCTTGCCGCGGAGGAGCAGGCCGTTTTGTATGCCGATGCTACCTGGCAGACCCTGGAGGCCATCGGCGATCTGCTGGAGATGGTTATGACTCCGGTGACTATGGCAACGGATCCTTTGGCCACCATCGTATACGACAGCGCTCTCGGTTCTGTCACGGTGGCCGGACAGACTGTGGCCGATGGAGAAGCCGTACCGGTTGCTGCCGGTACCACTGTGATCGCCACTACCGCTTCCGACGTCACCTTCCTGGGCTGGGTCAACGGTGAAACCGGGGAGATCCTCTCCACTGATGCCAGCTACAACATGACTCTCACCAGTAACACCACCGTGAAGGTGGCCTTTGCCAAGGCCGACGCCAAGACCTGGTTCCGTTTGGGTACCAAATACCTCTTTGACGATCTCAATGCCGCTGCCGCCCATCCCCAAGCGGCCTCTCTGAAGGTCATCCTAGCAGCGGACGGTACTCTTCCCGCTGGCAGCTACACCATCCCCGCCGGCGCCATCCTGCTGATCCCCTTTGATGTACAGGACACCTGTTATACCGAGGAGCCTGCACCCAACGCCAGCGGCGTTCATGTCTATGAGACCCCCACAGCTTTCCGGACCCTGACCATGGCCAACGGTGCGAATATCACCGTCCTTGGTGCCATCAGCCTTTCGGCCAAACATGCTGTGGCAGCGGGTAGCAAGCCAAACGGTGGCTCTCCCAGTGGCCCAGTGAGCTTTATCCGGATGAACGGTAACAGCTCCATCACCCTAGAAAGCGGCAGTAACCTCTACGCCTGGGGCTTCATCACCGGCTCCGGCAGCGTGGTTGCTAAAAGTGGCGCCAACGTCTGGGAGAACTTCCAGATCATGGACTTCCGAGGCGGCACGGTGACTATGGAAATGGCCGGTGGAGATAAAGGTGTATTCCCGATGTCTCAGTACTATGTACAGAACATTGAAGTACCTTTGACGGTGTATCCCGGTGCCAAGGAACACAGCTATACAACCATCGTTGTCAGCGGAACGAACTATTCCTCTTCCGTTGGCTTCATTGGCGGCAACGGTTCCATGTTCAACCTGACCTCCGGTTTCGTAACCAAGCGCTACGATGGTGCTTCGGACCGCTTGATGGTAGAACTCGAAGGAACCATGAAAATCTCGCCCATTGAACTGAATATCAAAGGACTGCTGGGCGTAAATTCCTCTGGCTTTGACCTACCCATCAACGGCAACCTTTCCTTGTCGATCCGTTCGGGCAGCAATGTGATTATCGATCAGGACATTGCCATGCTGCCCGGCGCGGAAATCCAGGTCAACAAGGGCGCAGTCTGCACTCTAGGCAGCGGCAGATCTGTATTCATTTACGATGCCGATAACTGGGGCAACTTCTGCGGCCCCCGGGGTGAGACCATCAGCCCCGTTCAGTATGCCCCCAGCAAAACCGGTACCCGCAGTCTCACCGACGCGGTGATCCGGGTGGACGGCACCATGAATGCAGAAGCCGGCTATGTTTACACCACTGCCGGCGGTGCCAATATTTACAGTACTGGCTCCGGCATTATCTCCCTGAACCCCGGCAGCGAGAAGTCGACTTACCAGCTGGTTCAGCACAGCTATGACACCACCTATACGCCCATAGCCATCACCCCGGCTGTGCTGAAAAACGCCGACGGCACCGTTGTGGCCACTGCGTCTGACAAGGGCAGCTATGTCTACGCCCGGGGGATTTGGCATACCCCCGCCTGTGGTGCCAAGTACGTGGGCCAGGAAACCACCGCTCCCAGCTGTTCGGCCGAAGGCGTCAAGACCTATACCTGCGGCTGCGGCGATGAATATACCGAAGCGATTGCCAAGCTGAATCATACCCCCGGCAGCCCTGCTGAAGAAAACCGGGTGGAGCCCACCTGCACCGATCCCGGCGGCTATGATACCGTTACCCGCTGCAGCGTCTGTACGGAGATCATTACCACCCGCCACACGGATATTTCCGCCACCGGCCACAACATTCAGGGTGTGACAGCGGTGAAGGAAAACGAAACCAAATCTACCTGCGTGGTTGCCGGCGGCTATGATATGGTCAAGCACTGTAATGTCTGCGGCGAGGTGGCGGCCTCGGAACACACGACACTGCCTCTGGCGGACCATACTCCCGGAGAACCGGTGCAGGAAAATGTGGTGGAATCCACCTGCCAAAAGGCCGGTAGCTACGAGGAAGTCGTTTACTGTGCCGTGGATGACTGCGGTTATGAAATAAGCCGCACCAAGAAATCCATTCCCCGGACCGATCATGTTCCGAAAGATCCGGTCATTGAGGTGGAGGAAGAATCCACCTGTAAAGTGCAGGGCTACGGTTGGGAAGTGGTTTACTGTAAATACTGCGACAGATTCATGGATGAGTGGGAGATCGATCTGCCGTTGGCAGATCATACCCCCGGAACCCCGGTGAAGGAAAATGAAGTGGCTGCCACCTGCTATGCCGAAGGCGGCTATGACATGGTAGCCTACTGTACGGTGTCCGGATGCGGGGAGGAAGCTTCCCGGACTCACTACGCTCAGGAAATGCTTACCCACACGCCCGGTCAGCCGAAACGGGAAAACGAGGTGGCTTCTACCTGCTATGCCGAGGGAAGTTATGATGAAGTAATTTACTGCTCGGTGGCCAAGTGCGGGGCAACGATTTCCTCTGTTCACAAGACTGTTGAGAAGCTCACCCATACCCCCGGTCCGGTCGTTCGCGAGAATGGCAAGGCAGCCACCTGCTATGCCGAAGGCGGTTATGACGAAGTGATTTACTGCTCGGTGGCCGAATGCAAAGAGGAACTCTCCCGGACACCGAAAACCATCGGCAAGCTCGAACATACCCCCGGTGATCCGGTGCGGGAGAACGAGGTTGCAGCCACCTGCAAAGCGGAGGGCAGCTACAACGAAGTGGTCTACTGCTCGGTGGCCAAGTGTGGGGAGAGACTCTCCAGCACGCTCAAAACTATCGGCAAAACCGGCCATACACCCGGTGCGGAGGCTACCTGCACGGAGGCCAAGCGCTGTACCGTATGTGAGATTGAACTCCAGCCCATGCAGGGCCACGACCATCAGCTGAATCAGGAACTGTCCACAGCTCCGGATTGTACCAACACCGGTGAGAATGTATACGTTTGCTCCCGCTGCGATGATTCCTATACAGAGACGGTTCCGGTTCTCGGTCACGACTGGAAAGAACTGGATCGCAAGGAACCCACCTGTACCGAACCCGGATCCCACGGCGGACGCAAATGTGAACGCTGCGAAGCCACTGAGCCCGGCAGCGAGATTCCTCCGGAACACAAGCCGGGTGACCCGGTTCGGGAAAACGAAGTCCCGGCTACCTGCTATGCCGGAGGCAGCTATGATGAGGTGATTTACTGCTCGGTGGAAGGCTGTGGTGCGGAGATTTCCCGGATCACTAACCCCATTAACAAAACGGAACATACTCCCGGCAGCCCGGTGAAGGAAAAGGTGGTAGCGTCCACCTGCTATGCCGAAGGTAGCTACGACGAAGTGGTTTACTGCTCGGTGGCCAACTGTGGCGAGGAGCTGTCCCGTTCTACCAAAACCATTGAAAAGCTCAAACATACCCCCGGCGAGGTCGTGCGGGAAAAGGAAGTGGCGGCCACCTGCTATTCGGAAGGTAGCTGCGAAGAAGTGACCTATTGCTCGACAGCTGGCTGTGGCGTGGAGCTGTCCCGGACAGCCAGGACTCTTGATAAGATAAATCACACCTCCGGCAGCCCGGTGAAGGAAAAGGTGGTAGCGGCTACCTGCTATTCCGAAGGCAGCTATAACGAAGTGGTCTACTGTTCGGTGGCCGACTGTGGAGAGAAACTTTCCAGCACTCCCAGGACCATTGACAAGCTTGACCATACTCCCGGTGACCCGATGCGGGAAAATGTGCATGAATCCACCTGTAAAGTGGAAGGTAGCTACGATGAAGTGGTTTGCTGCGCGGTGGCAGAGTGCGGTGCCGAAATCTCCCGTGTAGAAAAGGCGCTGCCCAAGGCAGATCATACCCCGGTGAAGGATGCGGCGGTGGAGGCTACCTGCAAAGATACCGGTCTGACAGAAGGTAGCCACTGCTCCGTCTGCGATGTGGTGCTGGTGGAGCAGGAAATTGTTCCCACAAACGAAAATCACAGACCCCGAACCCTTCGTCCCAAGGATCCAACCTGCGAGGACACCGGTCTCACCGAGGGCAGTTACTGCACCCTCTGCGAAAAGGTGCTGGAGGCACAGGAGGAGATTCCCTCGCGGGGCCACACTCCGGTAATCGACAAGGCAGTGGAACCCACTTGTACCAAAACCGGCCTGAAGGAAGGCAGTCACTGTGATGTCTGCGGCAACACTATTCTGGAACAGGAAGTGGTTCCTTCTCTGGGCCACATCCCGGTAATCGACAAGGCAGTGGAGGCCACCTGCACCGAGCCCGGTCTCACGGAAGGTAGCCACTGCGATGTCTGCGGAAGTGTTCTCACCGTGCAGGAGGGTATTCCTGTTGCCGGCCATACCCCCGTGATTGACAAGGGGCTGGATCCCACCTGCACCGAGCCCGGTCTCACCGATGGCAAGCACTGCAATGTTTGCGGTGAAGTGATTGAAAGCCAGACGGAGATTCCGGCCAATGGCCACACGGAAGTCACCGATGCGGCGGTACCCCCTACCTGTGAGGACACCGGTTTGACGGAAGGCATCCACTGTGCCATCTGCAACGAGGTGATTGTTGCCCAGGAGGAAGTGCCTTTCAATGACCACGACTGGGATGACGGCGTGGTGACGACCCTGCCCACCTGTACCGAAACCGGTATCCGGACCTTTACCTGTGGCGAGTGCGGCAGTACCCGACCCGAAGAGGAACCGGCCAATGGCCATACCCTGACCCAGCATCCGGCTAAGTCCCCCACGTATACCAATATTGGTTGGGAAGCCTACGAGAGCTGTGAATCCTGCGATTACAGCACCTATGTGGAAATCCCCGCCCTGGGTGAGGCCGTTATCACCACCTACGATCAATTCCTGAAAAACCTGGCGGTGCTGGAAGAACTGACGGATACCTATGTGAAAAAGATGGCCCCGGGCAAGGACCCCGCCGGATTGATTATCAAGTACATCCGCACCGGCGTGGACCGCTACAACACCGGCTCCTGGAACATCATGGCCGGCTACGAGGATGCGGACTTTGCCAAGTACATTGCCGCCCAGGAAGAAAACCACAACAACAATCTGACGGAAGGTGAGCCCCTGATGGAGGTCACCGCGCTGAAAAACGTGGAAAACTTCATCCTGCCCAACGGAAACTATGTGGACTTCGGCCATATGTTCGGCTCCATGGATATCACCTATACCAATAAGTCCAGCCAGGGCCACATGGATGTGTCCGGCTGGGCCGGTGACCTGGCGGACCTGATGAGCCTCTCTGACCAGTTCGGGGTGGAGTCCACTACCATCGAAGGCATGGTGGCGGAGATCAAGGAGAACTACTTCCTGCGCTTCGAGGAGGAATTCCCCGAGGAACTGAAGGAAGGTACTTTCAGTTTGGCCGACGTGTACGGTGACCTGGATGCCTATTACATCATGCAGCAGCTTTATGGCTGTGAATATGAAAACGGTACCCTCACCGACATTATCAGCGATTATATGACCGCCAGTCTCACCGATGCTCAGAGGGCGGCTTACTTCCTGAAAAACCGTCTGGGCGGCGTGAGCCTGCGTACCGACATCCGGGATGCGGTGTATAACGAGTACCACGCCAACAGCGTGGTGGCTACCCTAGAAAACACCCGTGAATTCGATATCGAGGATATTACAAGCCTCCGGAAGGCCTGTAGTTATGTTTTTGCCGATTACCTGTGCGCTCTGGCTGGTGACTTTGTGGACATTGTGGATAATCCCTTCTATACCGTGTTTTCCACCGTCAGCTCCACTTTGGCCCCCGGTATTACCCAGAAGATCTACCAGGCCACTACGGTCGACGATGAGACCATGGTTTACTACATCGCCACAGCCGATGTGACCCGCCCGGATGTGCACGTGTTTGCCAACTATCGCGACAACGATCCCAGTAAGGGTTGGGGTATGCAGCGTGTTCTGGATCAGGCCAACGCGGCCCAAACCAGATACAGTGATCCCGCCAGCGACCGGTACATTGAAAACTTTAACATCATTGCCAGCGTAAACGGCTGCGGCTACGATATGCACACTGGCGAACCGGGTGGCCTGCTGGTGATGGAAGGTTACCAATGGCATCCCAGCAATGGCCATTTGTTCTTCGGTATTCTGGACGATGGCACTGCCATGATTGGCTCCCATGAGGAATATGAACGACTTTATGCCCAAGGAAAGGTCAAGGAGGCTCTCAGCGCCTTCGGTACGCCCCTGATTCGCAACGGTAAAATTGCCATTGATATCCAGGCTGATTCCCAGTACTTTAACAACCGGGCCAGCCGCACCGCAGCTGGTATCACCGCTACCGGCAAGGTGGTGTTCATGGTATTGGATGGTCGGCAGAAGCCCTTCTCCTGTGGCGGCAGCATGGAAGAGATTGCTCAGATCATGCTGGAGGCTGGCTGTGTTGATGCAATCAATTTGGACGGCGGCGGCTCCAGTACCTACGTTGCTCGCACCGAGGGCTCCACGGAATTGAGCGTTGTAAGCAAGCCCTCTGATGGTGCAGCCCGTAGCGTATCTACCTCTCTGTTCATGGCCTCTACCGCGCCCAGCTCCACCGCCTTTGACCATGCGGTCATCGGCAGCGACTATACCTACATGACGGTGGGTACCGCACTGCAGATGAACGCCCAGGCGGTCAGCGCCACCGGCAACGTGGTGGACATGCCCGAGGGTGTATCCTGGGTGGTCAACAATAGCAGCGTGGCAACTATTTCCACCGACGGCGTGCTGACGGCGAAAGCCAATGGTACGGTTCAGGTTCAGTTGATGCTAGATGAAACTGCTGTGGGTGAAAAGACCATCTATGTTGTGAATCCTGACAACGTATATTTCAGCAAAAAAGACATCAGCGCCATTTACGGCGAGAGCATTCGCCTCCCGGTGAAGGCTGCCTACGAAGGTAAAAACGTGCTAATTCGGGAAGCGGATGTGACCATGAGTCCTGCCGTTACTACGGCGGGTACGGTGGAAGGATTTTGTTTCACCGGCGATGAGGCCTCCGGTCTGAAAAAGGTTGTCATCACCGCAGCGCTGACTTGGAAACCCAGCATCACCGGCAGCATCAATGTGGCACTTTTCAGCAAGGATGAGGCCAGCTTTGATTTTGAAAATGCTACTGGAGGCGACCGGCAGCTGTCCTGGAATCGAGAAGTTAGCAACGCTACCACACAGAGCTCCAATGTTTACCGGGTGGTGGACTCCTCCAAGGACATGGTCACCTCCTACACCTTCGCCCTGGATATGAGCCAGATTGAGATTCCCGAGCAGTTGTCGGAACTGACCTACATGCTGCCGGGTGCTGATCTGGAAGGTGCATCTGCCTGGAGCTTCCTGCTACAGCTGGCCGAGCGTATCAGCGTGCTTACAGAGGTACGTGCCGAACTGCAGTTTGATCCCAGCCTAGCGGTGGACTACTCCGATATGACGGTGGTTAATGAGTACTTCATCATGAAGGAGCCGGTGTATGATGCCGAGACCAACAAGCTCACCATCATCATGAACTGGAAGGATCAGACCGAGCCCATCGATGCGGATACGGCCAACCCCCTGTGCATTGTAACTGGGATAAAGCTCACTCCTAAAGAGGATGCAGCCTGGACCAGCGCAAAACAGCTGAATCTGGTGAACAAGGGTGATATCAGCTACAAAATCTATATGCGTGCCACGGCGCTGTACGCTTTCTCCCAGAAGGTGGAAAACCAGCAGATTTTTGGCCTGTACCCCTTCATCAACCCCAATGACGAGAACGAAAAAGGTGCCAGTTTTGGTTCCGTCTACAAACAGATGGAGGATGGCTACACCCTCATCAATGCCCGGAAGGAAGGCTGGGTTATGGAAGAGGGCGGCTATGCCTACTACAAGGACGGCCAGCGTTACACCGGTGTCCAGGAAGTGGAAGGTTACTACTACGACTTTGGCGAAAACGGAATCAACGTTGGTCAGACCAAGTTCACCGGCGATATGACCGAAAACGGAAAGAGCTATTACCTCCATAACGGTGTTAAGCAGTCCGGCTGGGTTATTATCGACGAAAAGACCGTCCGTTACTGTAATCCCAATACCCAGGTCTCTGAAAAGCTGACGGTAGTGGAGACTCCTTCCACTTGTATTGTGGATGGCCACTGTGATTACACTTCCGAGTCCGGTGCCATGAAAACTGTCAATTACGATGATGCCGGCGGTCATGAGTATGTGCTCATGGCAGATGGAGTCCACTACAAGTGTTCTGTCTGTGGCCATGAACGTTGGGAAATGAGCGAGGCCACGCTTGCGCTGTCCTCCTACGCCGTTACCTACACCGGCAAGGGTGTCACGGTGGGTACCACCGTCACCGCGCCCAATGGCGCGGTGCTGACCAAGCCGGGCCAGAGCAGCCATCCGGATTACGCCTCCACTTACAAAAACAACGTAAATGTGGGCACTGCGTCCGTGACGGTGTCAGCTAATAGGTATGGTATCTATGTCAATCTGCTGGAATGGCGCGGCAATGCGGCGGGATCCAAGACGGCCTATTATGAAATCCGTCCCGACCTGCCCACTAATGTGACCATTCAGAATCAGGGAGACAAATCCAAAATCTCCTGGACGGCAGCGAAGGCTCCCGGCGTCACCTACGTGCTCTATCACAGTAGTGATTTGGAAAATTGGACGGAGTACACCACCACAGCCACCGAGTACACCGTGAATACGGCGGAGCTCAACAGCTATCACTTCCGGTTGGGTACCCGCAAAGAGGTAAACGGTCAGACTTATAACTCCATCTCCTGTCTGGAACTGCAGGGCAAGGCACCCATCGTCGTTTCCGATAGCCGGCCGGGGACAGGTAAGCCCACTCTGTCCTGGGGTACGGTGACCGGGGCAAAGGAGTATCAGGTCTATCGCTCCACCAAGGCAAGCAGCGGCTATATAAAGATTTACACCACCACCGGCAACACCTTTACCAACAACTCGGCGGCTGTGGATCAGATCTATTACTACCGGGTGCGGGCCGTGATGAACGACGGAAGCCTCACTGGCTTCGGCAATACCGTTACCGGTAAGGCTTTGTGTGGCAAGGTGACGGCCTGGCCCAACAGTGCTTCGTCTGCGTCCATTGCTTGGAATACGGTGGACGGCGCTGAAACCTACGTAATCTACCGGGCTGAGGGTGACAATGGGACCTTTGCCCAGCTGGCCACTACCTCCTCCACCGGATACACGGATACCACCGCTGTCAAGGGCAGCACCTACTGTTATCAGGTGGCGGCTCGCAGTGCCGCGGGGAACATAGGTGAACGCAGCGATGTTATCCAGATTCAGCTGCCCGCAGCAGAGCAACCTCCGGTAAACCCGCCGGAGGATTCTCCCAGCGGTGATGGCACCATCGATGTGTCCGGCATTGCCCAGTTGAATGAAGGCTACGTGGTAGAAGTGGACGGCGTCCGCACTATCGTCGGGACCAACGGCCTGGTGATTCCCGGTGAGGGTGAACCCCGTATCCTGACCTATTATGAGGAGAGCCAGTCCAGCGATAAGGATCCAGAGGGAATCGTGGCCCACCAGGAGTATCCCTCCAAGATGTATGCCTGGTACCTGGCCTATGATGCCGCTACTGATACCTACAAGCCACAGCCCATTCCGCAGCTGAATAACTTCCTGCTTTATCAGGGCACTTCCATCCGCCTGAAGGGCAACCAGGGCATCCGGATTTTCACGGCGGTAAACGAAGCCAATCGCAGCAAGCTGATTAACGGCACTCTGCTCACCGGCGAGCTCAGCGGTTACCGGCTGGTGGAATACGGCACCCTGTTCAAGTGGGGCGAAAAGACGGTCACTCCTTTGCTCTACGGAGCCTCTGCCAAGAGCGTAGCCTTCAATGCCAAAACTGGCATGGATGCCGTGTTCAGCCGTCAGGGCGGAGCCATTCTCTACACTGGCATGCTGACGGGTATTGATCCGAAACTGTGTGGCGATGAACTGGTGCTGCGGCCCTACATGGTTCTTGAGAAGAACGGGGAGCAGATTGTGGTCTACGGCGGCACTCTCCAGCGAAATATCGGCTATGTGGCCTATCAGAACCGCAGCGAGAACCTGGGTGCAGATGGTACAACCTTTATCCGGAATATCCTGAAAGAGGTTTATAACAACACCTTTGGCCTGTAAGGAGAGGATGTCGTGAAACAAATCCTTGTCTGGACTCTGGCAGCTGTTTTGCTGCTTTCGGCGGGAGGGTGCGCTATGCGCCCTCCTGTCCCAGAGGGGCTTGCTGCAACCCCGGAGCCGGTGGTAACTACCACGGCAACCCCCACGCCTACCCCCGGCCCCACGGCGGAGCCCACCCCGGCTGTCACCCCAGTGCCCACGCCTACCCCTACTCCAGAACCGGCCTGGGAGCTGGGCACCATTCGAGCAGGGGACCTGCTGGTGCAATGGACCACCCTTCAGCGGGGAGACATGGTCCGGATTCTGGGGCAGTGGCAGAATTTCTACATTGTGGAGGGGCCAGATGCCGATGTGCTCGTAGAAAAACGCTTTCTTCGTCCGGCGGGGGAGAACGCCCCTGCGGAGAGAGAAGGCTGGGCCAAAGAGAATACGCCAGTCTACGAAACCGGCTATCTCATGGGTCAGACCAAGGCCCATCTGCCTCTGAATACCCCGGTGCGGGTGCTGGACTCCAAGGCCGACTGGGCCCTTATCGCCTGGAGCGGTGGTAGCGGCTATGTGGATCCGGACAGTATCAGCAGTCAATACATCTATGTCTACACCTATATACCTCCGGTTTCCGGTGGCAATACCGGCGGCGTACCCAATGTGACCATGCCGCCCAATACAGGCGGGTCTGTTGACGGCACCGATGTGAACATGGACCAGCTCTCTGCAGCCCCGAGGGACATGCCCACCCTGATGTTGCTAGGGGGAACGGCGGACACCCGGGAGAAAAAGGATATGATTCTCTCCCAGGATACCGAGACCTATATCTATGTCCTAAATCGCGACAATGGCGTAAAAGTTACTAAGGCAGAGGATACGGAGTGCACCATTCTGGTGCGGGGTATGTTCCCCAAAATCCCTCGGTGGATTGTAGCCCTGGAAGGGGACGAAGTTTACGAACCCTGGGAGGCCTACGCGAGGAAAGATGCTGTGGTCTGGCAGGAATACCAGCTTCTGGGTGAACGGGCTCGGCTTGAACTCAATGCGCGTATCTGGGTGATAGATTACCTGGAAGAGGTAGATTTGTATGTGGTGGCTTGGGGAGAGGAGTATGGCTATGTAAAGCCGGAACACTTGAGCCGGGATAGAACGGCGGTTCAAACCTATTGGGCTCCCGCAGGAGGGATTCCCACCAACCCCGGCGGCAATCCCGGTGGAAATACGGGGGACAATCCCGGCGGCAACCAGACACCCGGTGTTGCCGGCGACTGGACCCCGCCCAAAATATGAAACAGAAAAAACAGCTGTGATCTTTTTGATCACAGCTGTTTTTTCTCTTCAATCAACATTTTTTGTATGCCAGGTTTGGCACATGTCCAAACCTGGCGGAGCCAAAGGGAAGCATAGAGAATGAACAGACCGGTAAGCATGGATATAACAATATAAGCTGCCAACCGTTGCTCAAATTGCCAGGTTTTCGGGAAAATGTTGCCGGTGTACTTTCGCCAGCAGGAGTGGCCCAGATATAGGGAGAAACTGTAGTTGCCCAGCCAGGGGAAAATCTTGTGTCGGAATAAGGAGCGATCCAGACTGACGTCGGCATAGGTGATGGTCACACCAATCATGAAGAGGAGCAGAATGAAATAATCGTACTTGGAGGAAGGGTGTGCGTATATGTATGCAATGCTTGCCAGATAACAAGACCATTCAATGATGGTGAATAGAGTTTTGCCAAGCGTGGTAAAGGTGAATCGCCGCAGATATTCGCCCGCCTTATAACAGAAACAACCGCCCAGTATGTCACCGGTAGCGCGCAGAGTGCCTTTCATAAAATGCCCGTCCCAGTATTCCAAGGTGGAAAGTTCTCCGTAGTTTTGGAAGAGATTTCCCATGATGAATAAAAAGGAGGCGGGAGCTATGATGAAGAAAAAGATATCCTTGTATTTCCGGACCAAGGGGTATATTACCAGCATGCAAAGCAACATGGCGGACAGGTACCAGGTTACCCCGTTGTAGCTGATGGCGCGAATGCCGGAGTTCTTAATCAACAGCAGGTCCGGTAGCGACTGAATAGCGTGACTCAAAAGAATCTCGGGGGAGAAGGTGCCACTGTTCCAGTGAAAAACCGTGAAGGCAATAGCATAGGCTAAAAAATAATTTGGCATCAGAACCGCAATTTTCCGCTTCATGAACCGAAACGTGTCTGTGCCAAGGGGCTCATCGGCCGGGATTTTGGCGGCGGAAGCGCACATCAGACAACCGGATACCAGAAAGAAGAATTCCACGCCAATCCGACCGTTTACAAAAATCGGCATGGTTGCACTGCCGGGGAGAGAGACCGAATGAAACAGGAGAATGATAAGAGCGAATATAAACTTTAAAAAATCCAATGCGTGATTTCTTTGTTTTGTTATCATGAGAACCTCCCAGTGGAGCAATGGGTTGAGTTGCTGTCAGGATAACACAATCCGGAAGAAGACGCAACGGTGCAGGGCAAAGACAATGTGCAAACTCTCGGCGAAATCGTGCATATCGGTCTTTCTTATGTAGATTGGGTCATATCTATTGCAAAGAATAGCTTAATATGGTATATTAACAAATTAATACTACTGTATATTGTGACAATAGAATTCTAAACGGATTGGACGGCAGAGAAATCGTGCGGTTTTTTCGGGACATAAAAAAATACAATTGCTACTGCGTATATTCGGCAAAGGCACAGCTAAAATCGGAGGTGGCGGGGTCCTATCTCAACTGGCTTTGGTGGATTCTTGATCCTCTGTGCTTTATGCTGATTTACGCATTTCTCTTTGGCTATGTGTTCAATGCCCGCGAACCCTATTTTCCGCTTTTTATTTTCATTGGATTGACGCTGTGGGATTTCTTCAACCGTAATCTACGTTACAGTGTGTCCTGCGTGAAGCACAACAAGGGGATTCTCTCAAAGGTTTATTTTCCCAAGTACACCCTTTTGCTGGTCAAGTTGCTGGCCAATGGGTTTAAAATGCTGGTATCCTTTGGCATCATTCTGCTGATGATGGTGTGTTTTCGGGTGCCGCTGACATGGAACGTTCTGTATTTTTTCCCCATTATGTTCACGCTAATTCTTTTGAGCTTCGGCCTGTCCTGTTTTCTTCTGCACATTGGTGTATATGTGGAGGATCTTTCCAATGTGATGAACCTGGCGTTGCGGTTTCTTTTTTATGCAACCGGTGTGTTTTATAATATTGAAACCCGGGTCCCAGTGTGGGGACCTGCCCTGAACCGGGCTAACCCCATTGCATTTCTCATCACCGCCATGCGGGACTGTCTGCTGTATTCCCAAGCACCGGATTTGGCTCTGTTAGGGATATGGTTTGTGATTTGTCTGGCTCTTTCCGTTTTTGGCGTCCGACTGATTTACCGTTCGGAAAACAGCTACGTCAAGGCCATCTGACCAAAATCACGGAGGCAGGTTATGAGTGAATATGCCATTGAGGTGAAAAACCTCTCCATACAATACAAAAACATTCGATCCTTTTCCATCAGACGTCAGGGCTTAAAGGCAGGACGCGGTCGTGCTGAACATTTCGAAGCGGTGAAAGATATCAGTTTTTCTCTCGAAAAAGGGAAAATCCTGGGTGTCATCGGCAAAAACGGTAGCGGCAAGTCCACAATGCTCCGAGCCATCGCCGGCATCTTTTCTCCCAATAGCGGTACCATTGACCTTCATGGCCACAGCGTTTCTCTCCTAGCCATCGGCGTGGGCTTCCAACTGGAGCTCAGTGGCCGGGAGAACATTCTCCTCTCCGGTATGCTTCTTGGCTTCCCCGAAAAGGAAATTCGCGCCCGGATGGAGGAAATTATAGCTTTCTCCGAACTGGGCAGTTTCATCGATAAGCCTGTGCGCACCTATTCTAGCGGTATGTATTCCAAGCTGGCATTTTCTATTACGGCCATTTTGGAAACGGAAATTATTCTTATTGATGAGGTTCTCAGCGTGGGTGATGCGGCCTTCCGCCGCAAGAGCTATGCCAAAATGAAGGACCTGATTGCCCAAAAAGATCGTACGGTTATCATTGTCTCCCATGATCGCCGAACCATACTGGATTTGTGTGACGAGGTTTTGTGGATTAACGACGGAGTTTTGGTGCAATACGGTGATGCAGAAACCGTATATGCCGCCTATGAGGCCAGCACTCTGAAATAAAGGCTCGAACGGAGGAATACCGCTATGAACATGAGCGGTTTGCGGAAAAACTCCATATTTTCTTCCGATAGCATCCCGTGTTTTCTGTCAGGTTCGGCTGCGGCTTTCGGTTTTTATCACAGCTGCTATGGGCTGTTGTCCTGTCACGGACTAGCCAGACGGTGGATGCTCTATTTGGACTACGGACTGTGTCTTCTGTGGATGGCTGCATTAGGAATGTCCCTGTTGAGCCGATTTTGGTTGGCACAGAAGGGCGAAAAGAGAAAGGCCGTTCTTGCTCCGGCAGGGATTGATATTGGCTTTTGGCTTCTTGTTCTTCTTATGGGTCTGATTTTTTGTAGTGCCTTATTGACGGAGAAAGTTATTCCCGGCAGTTTTCGTCTGAACCGTGGTTGTATCTATGATGCTGCTGTGAGCTTTTTCGTGTTGTATCCTCTGGGCCGTTACTGGGGCAGACAGAAAACGGATACAATCTTTCGGGGCTATTTGTTAGTTATAACTCTGCTGTTTAGCCTGTGCCTCCTTTTGGGAATGGTAGTGGCTTTTGCCGAAGATGGCTTGACTCTGAGTCAGTATTTTTACTTCCGAGAACAAAGATTTTCTTTCAATACCAACCCCAATGTTGCGGCTCTTAGCTGCTGTCTTCTGCTGTTTACGGCACTGTACGGTTTCCTGCGTGGTGGCCGGGCGGAGAAGATTTTGTATTTCCTATGCGGTGTAGTACTGTACGTTGCCCTAATGCTCTCAGATTCTCGTGGCTGTATACTTTCGCTGGCGTTAGGCCTTTCTATCCTTGCGGCGGTATTTGTATGGGATAGGACTGCAAAGAGAAAGAAACCCGTACGGTTCTTCATGGCAATTATGGCCGTCATAGTTGTTATGCTAACAATCCTCGCCTGCCGTGAAGGAACCCGCCACATACTTTCGAACTGGGAGCGCGAGCCTGTTACTGTTGCCGTGGAAAATAAAAATGATGAACATGTGCAGGCGCCTTCCTCTGGAGCTCCAGAGCGTTCCATGGTGGATAAAAAAGGTAGTGGCCGTATCAAGGCTTGGAAAACGGCCTTTAAGGCGCTAAAAAACGAACCGGGTCTCTGGTTTCGGGGTTGCGGCCCTTACAACATACCGGATGTACTGGTGGCAAATGGTGTCATCAACCCAAAGAACACGCACAATCAGCTACTGGAACTTTTATTGGGCTATGGGGTCATGCCCCTAATTGTGTTTTTGGCATGGCTTTTGTGGTTGGCTTGGAAATGCGTGAATCTGGGTTTCAATAAAGCGTTTGACTGGGCATTGCGTGTGTTGCCGGCAGGAATCTTTGCCATGGTGATGTGCAATATGTTTGAGGCACGTTTGTTGTTCTATCGTTATTTTATCGGAAGTATGTTTTTCCTGCTTGCCGGTTTGGTTAGCGCTAGTGCGCCTAAAAACAGAGAAGCATCTAAGTAAGTGAGAATTCTATGAGTTATATCAACAACGGAAATCCAGAAGAACTGAATACGATTATTCGCCGCGTTCAGCAGTATGAGCTGGAAATCCTGGAACAAATCAATCGCATCTGCCGGGATCATCAGTTGACTTGTTTCGCTGTAGGTGGTTCGGTTTTGGGGGCAGTGCGTCACAAGGGCTTTATCCCCTGGGATGATGATATTGACCTTGCTATGCCCCGGCAGGATTATGAAGAATTCCTTCGAATTGCTGCCGAGGAACTGGATGATCGCTTTGTAATCCAGAATTTTTCTACGGATCCCCGTTCCCCTTTTTATTTTACAAAGATTCGCCGGAACAATACCGTGTTTATGGAGTACCATCTGAGGGACTATCCGATAAATCATGGCATTTTCGTGGATCTATTCCCTTTCGATGCGGTCCCGGAAAATCGGTATCTTCGGAAAGTGCATTATAAGGTTAGCTGGGTGTTGTACCAGATGTATCTTTCCAAATCCATGAAGACGGTCTACTCTTCCCGCTTGCTCAATACGGTATATGAAACTGCTGAAATCCGTACGCAGGTGATTAAGAAAACCCGAATCCGTCGCCTCCTTCATGGTTTGCTGACTCCAATTCCCAAAAAGTGGATTTACAAAGGGCTTGACGCCTGTGTGCGCATGCACAATGGAAAGCCACACACGGAGATTGCACATATTGTTCGCAAACGTTTGCGGGTGAAGGAAACTGACTTGTTGCCCATTTGCCATCTTCCCTTCGAAAACACCTATATGCCCGTGCCTAAGGATTATGACAGCTATCTCCGGGGACAGTTTGGAAACTACATGGCCATGCCAGCGAAGAATAAGCGTTACGGACATTTGCCCCATTATGTGGAGTTTGAAGAGGATTGAGGTGTACCTATGATTATCGGATATACGGCCGGTGTGTTTGATTTATTCCATATTGGTCATTTAAATCTGCTGCGCAACGCCAAAAGCATGTGTGATCGCCTCATTGTGGGGGTCAGCACTGATGAACTGGTGGCCTACAAAGGAAAGAAACCTGTAATTCCCTTTTATGACCGCATTGAAATTGTGCGAAATCTTCGTTGCGTGGATGCAGTGGTGGCCCAAGAAAATATGGATAAGCTGGAAATGTGCAAAAAACTCAAGGCCAGTGTGATGTTTGTTGGTGATGACTGGTATAAACATCCTCGCTGGGAGGAGTATGAAAAGGAATTTCAGGCCCATGACATCCGCATCGTTTACTTCCCCCGGACTAGAGGAGTTTCCTCCACTCAGATTTCCCGGGCGTTGACAAATTTGCGCATGGAGGATTCCCATGATCATTGATCCTGGCTTCTGCATGAGCTCCTGGCTCATGTATCGAACCATTGTGGATCCCAAGCGGAGCTTTTTTCCGGAAATTATCCCTTGGTTTTTCCAGAATGAACCGGAGCGCAAGGCTGTCAACACCGCCGCCGAGTTAGAAGAGGCCCTCCGCGAGAGAGTCTCTCAGGCACTGGAACGTGGACGTGTGGGGCTGATGCTTAGCGGAGGTATGGATTCGGCTATTTTGGCGGCCATGATGCCCAAAGGTACCAAAGCCTATACTTTGCGTTGCCATGCCAAGGAAGCGCTGGACGAAGTGCCTGCTGCCGCTGTATACGCTGCCCGCAACGGTCTGTGCCACGAGATCGTGGATGTGTATTGGTCCGACTATGAGGAATTGGCTCTGCCGTTGATGAAGCAGAAGGGTTACCCCATCCATTCTATTGAAGTACAAATCTGTAAGGCCGCCCGGCAGGCGGCAGCTGACGGTGTTGAAGTCCTTATCTTCGGCGAAACAGCAGATATTATCTACGGCGGTCACAGCAAACTACTTTCTCGAGACTATACCTTGGAGGAGTTTGCCCAGCGGTTTGCCTTTGTGGATCCTCGGCTTGTTCTCAAAGACCCTCAGTGGATTTCTGAACCGGTGGAAAACTTTGTCTGTGAAGACGGAAAGGTGGATGTGTTTGCCTTTCTCAACTCCTTTGAATACCCTGTGTCCCTTGGTTTTTACACCAATGCCTGCCGCATGGGCGGCATCGAGTTTTTTGCCCCCTATTCTTACACTGTGCTAGGACATCCCTTGGATTTGTATAGGATACGCCAGGGAGAGAGTAAGTATATAATCCGCCGACTGTATCAAAAACTGTATCCCGACTTACCTGTCCCGGCCAAAACGCCTCTCCCACGCCCTATGACTCAGTGGCTGAAGGATTGGGCTGGTCCAGAGCATCCGGCTTTTTTGCCCGGGTGCCACGAAGGCCTTAGTGGCGATCAAAAGTGGTATGTATATGCGCTGGATCGCTTTTTACGGGAAGCTGTGGAGTGATTGATATGCAGTATCTGAAACTTGGTCCTGTCCGGATTCCATATGATGTGAAAACGGAAGGGCAGAAAAAGTATTTTCGGGTTGCCGGTCTTCGTGTGCCTTTTTGCAGTTATACAGTTGGGCCAAGGAAATACTACAAAGTCGGATCCTTTCGTTTTTCACTGAAGCATCCGGACAAGAGGATTCTGAATCAGGGGCAACTGCACTACCGGCAGCGAAAAGAACTGACGGAAGAACGGATTCGCCAATTGGCTGTTTCCATTTTCCAAGAGAAATTAGGTTATACCCCAAATTTAGAGCACCCTCAGAGCCTGAATGAAAAAATCCTGTGGTTGAAGCTGTATCATCAGGATTCACGGATTACACGTTGCTGTGATAAGTTTCGTGTAAAAGATTATATTACGGAGAAACTTGGCCCCGGCTATGTGGTTCCCACCATTCAAAGCTGGAATCGACCAGAGGATGTAGACTTTTCTATCTTGCCAGATCGGTATGTGTTGAAGGTCAACTGGTCTAGCGGATACAACATTCTGGTGCCGGACCGTTCTGCGCTCAACGAAGCAGAAGCCAGGCAGAAAATCGCCTACTGGATGGCTCCGGCGCAAAACTGTTATTACCAGAATTTTAACTGGGGCTACCGCGATATGATTCCGGTGGTGTATGCTGAGGAATACATAGAGCAGCCCGAGGGACAGCTTTACGATTACAAGTTTTTCTGTTGCAGCGGCAAGGTTCGTTTCTGGTTCATTGCCACGGATCGTCATGGCGAGCAACCCTTGACCCATGACTTTTTCGATATGGATTTCAACCACATGGACTTTGACTACGGTGGTCTGGCTCATGCCCGGCAGCCTTTGTGTAAACCTGCTTATTATGAGGAGATGGTTCGTTGTGCCGAGATTCTCTCGGAGCCCTTCCCTTTTGTGCGGGTGGATTTTTATGAGACAAACGGTCAGCTTTATGTGGGTGAAATGACCTTTTACCCCGGCGGAGGCGTTCTAGCTTTTGAACCTCAGGATTGGGACTACCGCCTAGGTGAATATATAGAACTTCCCTGATTGGATAGAGGAGGCAGTGTGCATGGCGTCGTATTATAAGGGCACCAGAAACATAAAAAAAGAACACTACAACATGGGGATTCTTCTGACAGAAGAAAAGAAGCGGGAAATTTTGGAGGAGAACTTCCAAAAACGCGTCGGATATAAGCTGAATCTGGATAATCCGCAATCTTTCAATGAGAAGATTATGTGGTCCAAGCTCTATTATCAAAATCCGCTGATTACCCGATGCTGCGATAAATATGCGGTCAAGGATTATGTGGCAGAAACCATAGGTGAGGAATACGTCGTCAAAACTATTGCCACATGGGATGATCCCGAAGAAATTGATTTTGATAAGCTTCCGGATCGTTTTGCGCTGAAAGTCAACTGGTCCAGTGGCTACAATATCATTTGCCATAACAAAGCTAACCTGGACCAAAAACAGACTGTCCGCACACTGAAAAAATGGATGAAGCCCGATCGCAATGCCTACTATCAGTTTTTTAACTGGGGTTTCAAGCATATGAAGCCGGTGGTGTATGCCGAAGAGTACCTTGAACAGGAAAAAGGACAGGTATACGACTACAAGTTTTTCGTGTTTAACGGCGAAGTGAAAATGATGTTCATTGCCACGGACCGTTATGGAGAGCAGACCCTGACCCATGACTTTTTCGACCGGGATTTTCAGCATCTCCCCTTCAGTTTCGGCGGCATTCGCCACGCGGAAGACTTGCCTGCAAAGCCGAAACATTATGACAAGATGATAGAGCTTGCTGAAAAACTGGCGAAGCCCTTTCCTTTCGTTCGGGTGGACTTTTATGAAACCGGCGATCGGATTCTGTTGGGTGAAATGACCTTTTATCCTGGCGGCGGTGTGTTGCCCTATGACCCCCAGGAGTGGGATTACAAGATTGGGGAATGGTATCAGTTACCTCCCAAAATGATTACAGACAAGAAACCTCCTCTGTTGGCATTACGCCTGCCGCTGGCCCGCCTTGAAAACTTCCTCCGCGATAAGCTGAGAGCATTCAAAAAGATGCTTTTTAACCACGAAATCCGAGATGGGAAACACTATGTTACGCTGGCTAAGATATTTCTCTTCGGACTTTCTGCTCGGGAGTACCAGGGGTATCAGTATGTGTCCGTGGACACTATAGAAGTACGGCGAAAGAAACTTTTCTATTTCGAGAAGGAAAATAATCAGACTCTGCCGGATCCGGTGTTTGATGTGCTGCCCCCCCGAATGGCCTATGCCATGGAGGACAAAATCACTCCGGAGATGAAGAAGCACTACTGTGAGCAGAAGGGTTTCAAACAGCTTCGCTATTTCCCAAATCTGGATGAACCCCGCAGCTATAATGAAAAGATTCTGTGGTTGGCTCTGCACTACAAAAATCCCCATCATGCTGTCGCTTCGGACAAAGCTCTGGCCAAGGATTGGATTGGTTCCCGGGTGGGATATGAGTATGTGGTTCCTCTGCTTGGGGCCTACTCCAATGTCAACGACATTGATTTTGACGCCCTGCCGGAAAAGTTTGTTATGAAGGCCAACGAGGGCTGGGGTGCCGATCAAGTAATCATAGTCACCGATAAATCCAGTTGTAACATTGATCACCTCAAGGCCTTAGCTGCATCCTGGCTGTATCCCTGGTCGTCCTATTACTACAACAATATGTGTATCACGGACGAAAAACCGGAACAGCCTCTGGTGGTGTTTGAGGAGTATTTGGAGCACGAAGGCGTCGGCTTCTTAGAGGATTACAAACTCTATTGCTGCAATGGTCAGGTGAAGTTTTCCCTTGTTGTCAGTGATCGAGGTACGGTTGATCAGATTCGCACCTTTGTGGATCGGGATTGGAATGTGCTTCCGGTCCGTCGGGCGGGCAAGCCCCATGGCAGAGCGGTGGAAAAGCCGCTAAATCTAGAAAAAATGTATGAAATCGCCGAAACTTTAGCAAAGGATTTTCCCTTTGTCCGAATTGATTTCTACAATCTGGACGGCAAACTATATGTGGGAGAAATGACCTTTACTCCTGGTTTGTTCCTGCGTCTGGAACCCAGGACCTGGGATTTCCGGTTGGGTGAACAGCTGGATATTTCCAATTTGATGGAGGAATATAAAGCCGATCCGTTTCGTTTCCATTGAATGAAAAACGCCTCGGAGCTGTCTCCGGGGCGGCTTTACAGGGAGGATTGCATGAGTAACATTATCGTCAGTATCATTGTACCGGTGTTTAAAGTTGAAGAGACTCTGCTACGTCGGTGCATTGAAAGCCTGATGGGGCAGACGCTCACTGCAATTGAAATTCTATTGGTTGACGATGGCTGCCCCGCCGGCGGTGGTGCCATCTGCGATGAGTACGCTGGTAAAGATTCGCGAATTCGTGTGATTCATCAATCGAACAAAGGGATCAGCGGTGCCCGAAATGCCGGGCTGGATGCCGCATGCGGAAAATACATCACCTTTGTGGACGGGGATGATTTCATCTCCCCGGAGCTCTGCATGGAGCTGTTCACCGCAGCAGAGAAGACTGGAGCCGACATTGCAGCCTGCGGTGCCGACCGATATGACATCGTCTACGAGGCGTGCCTTCCGTATATCCCTGGATGCAGTGTTCTCTATCGCGAGAAAGAGGATATCTGTCAACTGTCCCTGGCAATTTTGCGAACCATGAAGTTCAACCGCCGAAAGCTGTATCTGAGAATCAATAACTATGTCTGGGCTCATCTCTATCGCGTCCAGTGGTTGAAGGATTTGCGCTTTGATACCAGACTTTCCGGTGGGGAGGACAGACTCTTTAATTTCATGGCTATGGAGCGGTGCACCTGCTTTTGCAGCATTGACAGGGTGCTCTACCATTACACAATCAACCCGCATTCCGTTACGCACATATTCCGACCTTCGGCACCGGAACTGGCCTTGGATACATACCAGCTGTATCGTGAGCTGCCGATGGTTCGTAATTCCGTGGAGTATCGGAATGCCTACTATATACGCACCTGCTGCATGGCGCTGGCCATGGTTAGATCTTATTATTGCCATCCAGATAATCCCCACAAAAGCCTGCGAAAAGAGTTTCGGGCCTTTTGCGAAATCCCGCTGGTGGCTGAAGCCATCCGGAGAGCGTCCCTTCGGAGTATGCGCCTGTGTAAAATGAAGTTTTGCATCTATGCTCTCAAATGGCGGCTATATGGCATAGCAGCCAGATTTGCCTTGTTTTGGAACCTGTAAGATCCTTCACACCCAATAAACTTTCGCAAAAAAGCCGGGAATACCCCGGCTTTTTTCGTTATAAAAATTCCCCCAACAAGGTTGGGTGATTCAACCAGGTTTTCTTTTTGAAGCTGTAGCCGCAGCGACGGCAGGTGATTCAGATATGGCCCATCCCGGCGGGAAACCGAACTGTGCACTTGCAGACGGGATTTGGTAGAATTTATGAAAAGAAAAAGGAACACACCCAGAGCATGGTGCGTTCCTAAATCGATAGCAGTATGTTTGAAGTAGGTTATGAATTTACGAGCAGTTTTTCGATAATTAGAGATTTCCGGTCATTTTCCCGGCGGAGATACTCTATTTCTCCACGCAGATACTCGGAGCTTCGGGCGAAATCCTCCCGGAGGGCGTCCAATCGTCGGTCCTCACGGTTTTTTGCCTCCGCAAGATCCTGACGGTACTGATCCTCTCGTTTGAGATAGTACTCTTTCAGCCGGCGGTTTTCGCCTTCCAAACGGAGAATTTTCTCCTGCTGGTTTTCAATGGTCAAGGTAAGCTCGGCAATGCTTTTCTCCTGTTCCACCAGGATGGTTTGCTTTTCCTCGTTGGCGATCTGTAGCTCTTCGATTTTAGGGAGAATTTCAGCAGGGGAGGGGAGTTCTGATTGGAGGTCTGCCTGCAAATCTTCGATCACGGTCTGCTTGGCCTGGGCAACGGCCTGCAGGGCTTCAATCTGATCGATATACTGCTGGGCATCGTCTACGGAGTCCAATTCTTCCACGGGCACCGGTGTTTTCTCCACGAAAAACACGGCTGCTAGCGCCTGCAGGCAGCCATCGAATTTATACTTCTTCTCTTCGGAGCCTTTCCGGAGAAGATGCCCCAAGGTGTCCTTGGAAATGTAGAAGCCTTTTTCCGTAAGAAGGTCATAAACCTCTTGTTGGGTGAGATTTTGGGATTTGATTTCCTGTTTGATGGAGAGAATGAGTTCCTTATGGTTAGTAGCCTTACTCATCGTTTCGTAAATCTCCTTTACTACACCTAAAACTTGCGGATTTCTTGCGGGAAACTTGCAGATATCTTGCGATTTTCATGCGGAAAACATGCGAATTTCTTGCCAAAAACTTGCAACAAACTTGCAATTGTTTATGGGGAAAAGCTGGTGTATTGTGGTGTCAACGAGGAGAAAACTGGGGGAGGGGATCTCCCCAAATCGATGGAAACTTCACACGAATTTAAAGACATTGTACGGAAAAAATACGAAAAATTCCATCCGCAATATAACAGAACTGAAACGGATCGAATTCGGTGATTATGACGAAAGGCGTTACTTGAGAAGGCTGCTGGTAAAGTCATTCAGATCCAATTCCAGCACTCGGCAAATCTCCAAAGCCAAAGGTAAATCCACATTCCGGCTTCCGTTCTCTATATAGGAATAATAAACCTGCGAGATATTTAGCTTGGCCGCAACCTCTTTCTGGAGAAGATTTTTCTTCAAGCGACCGTCTCGGATGAACATGCCAAAACTCTGAGAAATTTCTTTGGTATCCATGATTGTTTCCTTTCTTTAATCGTCTTACTTCTAATTTACATCATTTCTTTCGGTGAGGAAACGCTTTAACAAATAATTTTGAATAATCGGGTAAATTGGTGAACATTTCAAAACTTGAAAAAAATTATTGCGAGATAGAAAAATGAAAATTATTATAAATATATAACTATTTGTTTTATAAAGATGACGAATAGGGGGAACACGAGCTTGAAATCTGTTTTTCCAAATATCGAGGCAGAACTAAAAGCCCGGGATATGAGCTATCGTCAGCTGGCTCCGATAATCGGTGTCAGTGAGTTGGCAGCCTATCGCCGAATGGTGGGAATCACCAAGTGGACTCTGCCGGAAGCAATCAAACTCAGCTGGTTTTTCAATGGCGTAGATATTAACCATTTATTTGCCGAAACGGAGAGGAGTTGAAGACGTGTGTGTGAAGTTTGTCACAAAAGCCCCTGCGATTGCCGGTGCCCCAACGCGCCGGATCCGCCCCAGGTATTTGTCTGTTCCGGGTGTGGCGAACCGATACGGGACGGGGACGACTACTGGGACATCATGGGCGAGCAGTGGTGCGAGGAATGCGTAGACAACGCAAAAGGAGTAGCCGAGTATGATCCTTACTAACGAAAACTACTACTCAACCGAGGCAAACTGGGAATTCATGAGTGTTTCTCAGTACAAGCAATTCCAGAAATGCGAGGCGGCAGCCATGGCCCAGTTAAAAGGGGAGTGGTCCCAGCCGAAGACGACAGCCCTCTTGGTAGGAAGCTATGTGGATGCCTGGTTTGAAGGTACCCTCGGTCAGTTTTACGAGGAAAACCCGGAGATCTTCAAGAAGGATGGAAGCCTGAAAGCCGATTATGTACAGGCGGCGGAAATCATTGACCGGGTGCAGGCGGATGAGCTCTTTATGGAGTATATGTCCGGCAAAAAGCAAGTGATCCGAACCGCGACACTCTTCGGAGCAAAGTGGAAGATTAAAATCGACAGCCGATTGCGAGACAAAATCGTGGATCTCAAGGTCATGCGCAGCATGGAACGCATCATGGGCAAGAGCTTCGTAGAACACTGGCAATACGATTTGCAGATGGCCGTGTATGCCGCCGTGGAAGAGAAGGCTCTAAGACGAAAAAATCCGTTGGACACCTATTTGGCGGTGGTAACCAAGCAAACCCCGTCGGATTTGGCCATCATCGAAATTCCCGCATGGAGAAGGGAAGAGGTACTCCGCGAAGTGGAGCGAAACATGCCCCATATCCTGGCGGTGAAAGAGGGTAGGGAAGAAGCTCAGCGCTGCGGCGTGTGTGACTACTGCCGAGCCACAAAGAAGCTGACAGCCCCCATCGATTTTGAACTGGTAGGCTTATCGACCCCGGAGATACTGGCAATTTATGGAAGTACTAAAATTTTTTAAATCATCATATAACAAATAGTTTTATCAGTCAATTCTTTTTTTGACTATCGGCAAAACAATAGTTATATGGCGAAAAGTCAGAATACATATTTGGTTTTGAAACATGAGTCTTTTCGAAATTTACAGGGAAGTGTGAAACGTTTGTGGACATTTCGTGACAAAAAGGAGGTTTTTACATGTCTGTAGCATTGATTTGGGGCAGTCCCGGTAGCGGTAAAACCGTGGCGGCGACAGCTCCGGCAAAGGAAAATATCCTGCTGCTGTGCAGCGATAACTCATCGGTGGTTCTGAATATGTTCGACCGCAAAAACGTAACGGTGGAGCGAGTAGAGCATTGGATTCAACCGGCGGATGGAGACGGCAACTACTTTACAGCCCAGTTTGAGGCGGCCATCGCCTCCGGTAAGTACAGTCTCATCGTGGTGGATAACCTGACGGACATCAAGGAGTTGGCCATTCAGGAGATTGAGGAGGCCGGGAAAATCAAGGACATCCGCCAGATTTATCAGGCGGTGTACACGGCGCTGAAGCGATTGACTCGTATGGCGGCCAACGCCAAGTGCCATGTGACCTTTACGGCCTGGGACGACAGCGAGGAGATTACCAAGGCGGACGGTACCCTGGCTCTTCGCCAGTACCCGAACCTGCCGAAGAAGATTCTGCCGCAGATTTTGGGGCTGTGCAACGTGGTGGGCCAGATGGCCAAAGCGAAGAACACGAAAACCGGCGAGACCGTTTGGTACGTGGTTACCGAAGACAGCGAAACTCGCTATGGATGCAAAGACCAGCTCTATGGTCGCAAGAGCCTCATGCCCGACAAACTGTATGAGGCGCCGGAGGCGAAAGCCTAACAGTAGGGGAGGGCGCAATGAAATTTTTTCCGTATAAAACTCGCAATCTCAAAGGCGCTCTTCTCTATGTTCCGAAGGATTCCAAAGGTCCGATCCCTCTGGTGATATGGCTTACCGACGGAAAGGACGGAGCCCAAATGCCTACGCTGTTTTCCTTAGGAAAGCTGCTGAAGGATGGGGACATCCGGCCCGACTGTGCGGTGCTCATGCCGGTAGCCAATTCCGGTCATGACTATATGAGCATGACAGCTGATGAACTGCTGGAGCTTGGGACCATGGCTAGGGGAGAGGCCAATCTGGATGGTAGAAATATAAGCCTTTGTGGCTGGGATAAGGGAGCCATTGCAGCGACCACG
>JAEIGA010002147.1_pt1 | contig 31500 bp, 44 predicted proteins | sample 9270691 | NCBI WGS metagenome assembly JAEIGA01 (sample SAMN17057246, study PRJNA624740) | gut metagenome | biome: biome; isolation source: fecal sample | host: Bos grunniens | place: China: Xizang | collected 2019
CACAGGTTTTCTCCCATACTTGGAATGTTGAAGGGGCTCCAAATCCATGTGCACCACCACCAACAGTGTTGATGTTCACATTCTCAGGAACATTAGTAGCATTGCCAAATAGATTGAATCCACCATTCTTGCTAAGAGCTAGAAGTCCTAGAGCAGTACCTGCAATACCAAGACCTAAACCTGCACCTGCTACACCTCTAGAAGCAGGTATCTGAGAAGTTGGAACTCCTGTTCCCCAAGTTCTACCGTAAGGATATCCGTAACCACAATTATCCCAATATCCACAAGGAACCTCCTTGATCTTCTCTACTTGTTTTTCAATAATCTCCATAATACAATTTTTGAAATTGGTTAATATTTATTCCCTTTTGTAAGCTTACAGTTGCAAAGGTATGTATTATTTTTGAGAGTACCTATTTATACTAAAGCCCCATGTATCTTATTGATACACAGGGCTTTAATTTAGTAATTAGTTACTAATGGGCACAAAAAAAAAGGACAACCTTTATTTGGTTGTCCCTACATGTTTATAGAAAACATCTGTCATCTTATCATAAATATATGTAAGAAGATACGCATCTACTTCATCATTATCTGCTTGAGGTCTGTATCCTATATATTCCCATATTAGATTCTTTACATGTTCTGCTTCATGTACAATAGTACTGCCATGTTTAGCATCAATAGCTACTAGAGCTGAACCATACTGCCACTTGGTAAATCCCTTAGGAGGGTAATTCCTATTCTCATCAGAATCCAGATGACTGACCTCATTCCAGTCATCGTAAATAACTACAGACAGTTTATAGTTAAATATGGGAATTATCATTCTTTTCTGTGTTATCATATTCTAATGTTTTTATTTAAAAATTGTATTAGGAATTATTTTTTTTAAACTTTTTCTTGTATTCATCAAGCTCTTTCTTAGTCCAAGAAAGTTCATTGAATCCTGCAACTTTTTTACCCTTAGGTAATTTACCTTCTCTAACATAATTATCAAAGGTTGCTCTACTGACATTAAGATATTCGCAAGCTTTATACTTACTTAATCTTTGAGTTTTGTCAGTAAACTCTTTTATCATTCCAATAATTTCTATTTGCTCATCTTCAGAAGCATTGGAGTTTCCTGAATCTATATTATCAACTACTTTAAGCAATAGCTCTTTTATGATTTTTAACATACAGATATAGTATTATAAACAACGCTATGCCTACTATACTCACACAAAAAGCCAAAAACATTCTGTATTGTATTCCTATGTAAGCATCCATTAAGCTTATTACATCATTAAAAGCTATATAATGTAAGAACATTCTATGGTAAGAGCAAAAGCCAAACACATAAGATGAAACATACATAAATAGCAATGGTACAAATGACATCCCTGCTATACTGGACATAATAGACATATCTACTCCGAAGCAGTAGGAGGTTGCTATTATTAAGTAAGCTAATGATACTATCATTGGCATTACTTTGACTAAAAACAATTCTACTTTAAGGAGTCTCTTATGTTTTACCATTCCACTCATGGCTATATAACAGGCTAAATAAATTAATTACTGCCATAGTGGATTCTGGTTTTTGCATATACAAAATTGCAAACATAAATTAAATAATTTCAATAATTACTTTCTCTCCTCTTTTATTAGCACTCTCTATAAGGTTGGTAAGCTCTAATTCATATTTAGTTGAGTTCAAAACCATTCCTCTTTTGGTGTTCTCTCCTGGGATTAGACACCCAGAACTATCTTTTTCCGTGTTTCCACGATGAATGCGAATACCTTCAAAATGTTTTACATTCAGCAACAGAGGGAGTTTCCTTTTAAATTTAGGAGAATATGTAACTTGTATTTCATATTTTCCATAAGGAATTGCTGTATGTCCACTAATTTTGAATTCTCCACAATCAAATGTGCCATTCTTGTTGATGTCTCTTACAACATCTTCAATAATGTTGCAGTAAAATTTACCATTAAGATAAAGATTACTGAGCGTGTAATTAGTCTTTAGATACTTTCTTTCTAGTAACAGTTCCATTTTCTATTTTTATACCATACTTAGAGAGATCTACATCTCCCAATTCAGCATTGATTACTTGAAGTAATGTACCTACTTGTACTTTAAGATTTTGTATTTCTATGAGTAACTTAATATTTGTATTTGCTAACTCTTCAGACTTTTCTAGTATTTCAGAAAGGGTTCTTTGATTACTTTCTGATAGATCCTTATAGAAGTCCAAAGACTCCTTCATATTAGCTATTTCATCATGACTAACCTCAGCATTGTATTTCTTTCTAGAAAGAAGCCAGGTAGTAAAGCTAGACACAATAGTAGTGACTAATCCTATAGCACCAGTTATAATTATTCCAGTATCAATCATGTCAAAATCATTCTATAATTTCAATAAATCTTTGTTGGTTATTTTCTATATAAGGATTCTTTTCCACAATTTCAACTTCTACTACTTTATGCTTCTTCTGGAACCATCTTGCTATAGCACACTTTTTAGGAGGATTTATAGTCTCTTTCCTACTTCCTACTACTATATATTTCTCACTAATAAATGTAGGGGTTGTAGATATAATATTAGGGTATTGTAATCCTAATCTTAAATTATACCATTTATCTCCTACAAGAGTATCTATTTGTAAATTTTTATCTACAAATATTGTATCCTTTATCCTTAATGTATCAGTCTTTCTTGCTGTAGATAAAAGGTATTGCATTTGTTTTAAATCTTTATCTTTTATATTTAACTCCCTTCTTACTTCATTCATCTTAGTAATTAAAGAGTCATTGAAGTAATTAAGTTGGTCAATAGTAAATTTAAAAGCAAGATTTTCCTCTTTTAGTCCACTATTTTCAGCTAAGAAAGCCTTCTCATTAACTCTGGATACTGATAATTCTGTTTGTAGTTCTTTTACATTACTATATTGAATATATGTAGTAACTCCTAATATAAGTATCAATGCTACAGCTATAATCCTGATATACTTTTTTATTGCTTGCAACATAATCCTTAAATTTGAACTACAAAGGTATGTAAAATTATTTAATTATGCAATAGTATAAATAATTTACTTATTAGTATTAATACGATAGTTAAATAAAAGGGGAGGAGTTTCCTCCCCTTAAACTTACCGAGTTACTCTACAAATTACCCTCAAGTTCTTTTATCCTTGCTTCAAGTTCATTGATTCGCTCTAATAGTATACTAAAATCTTCCGTTCTTACTATCTCGCTTGGAATGTACACCTCACTAATCTGTTTTAAAAGCGCAATCTCATACGCGAATCTTTCTTCCTTTCCACCACTTCCTGTATAAACAAGACGATAGCCATCTTTCTTATCATATTCAAGTTCTACGGGCCAACTTCCATTAGTAAAGTTTCCTAATGTTAAATCAGTATATGTAATATTATCTATGAAAATGGAAACTTCATATAACGGCACGTCGAAATATACAGACTTTTGACCCTTTTCGTTAAAGTAACCCTCATCCAAAATATCTATTCCGAATGGTTTATTCTCAATATATCCAGCTTCGCCCTCGCTTGCTTCCCAGTCTGGAGTTGCAGAACTACCACCTCCTGCATTTTCAATTTTATTTTTAACTTCAGTTGCTAAAGCATTATAAGGAATGCTACCTTCTTTAATTGCTTCACCTTTAACTTTTGTAGTCATAGTTATTGTATTGTTATTTGATTAAACTTATCTTGTAATAATCTTATTTCTATTTTAAGAGCTTCAGTTTCTTTTATAAGAAATTCTTGTTGTTTTACAATCTTATTTAGATTGAATAGATTTTTAAAAAAATTAATCATTTGTTGTTATTTCATTAAGTTTATTTACTAATTCATTAATGACTTCTTGAACAGATTTAGATGATTCACTGTTTGCTCCTGTAAATCCTCCAATACCTTTAATATATACAATACCGTCTTGTTTAACTTCTACTGCATTCTTTCTATCATTGTCACTAGTACCACAACCGATAACTTTTACAGCATCTGATTCAGCATTGAAGTAACCTTCTACATGTTGACCTTGAATGTCAGGATTACTCTTTGTTCCAATTCCCTCAGTATGACTGAATGGAGCTTGTGCGTGAGTATTGTTACCCTCTGAGTGTGCTGCATCTGCGTAAGTGAAGGTGTACTGACCTTCTGAGTGTGAGTAAGCACCTTTTGCTCTTGTCATCCATCCCTCTGCGTGAGCATAGTCCCCCTCGGTTATTGTCTCGTTACCCTCAGTGTGAGATGCTTCTCCGAATGTTTCTGTTTGTCTACCTTCAGCATGTGAATATGCTTTATGTGTTTTGGTATTATTACCTTCTGTATGTGATGCTGGTGCAAAAGTACCTGTCTCATAACCTTCTGCATGAGATGATTCTGCTCCTAAATCAGTGCTACATAAATACCCTTCGGTATGTGAGTTAGATGCAATAGACACACATCTATTACCCTCTGCATGAGAATATGTACCACATGCAGCTGTAGCATACCCTTCTGCGTGAGCAGCATATCCATTGGTAATCTCATTAATATATACAGTTTGTGTACAGTGTCCTTCTGTATGAGAATTCTCACCTTGAGCAATGGTTCTATTACCATGTGCCAATGCTCTCTTAGCACTTGCATTACTCTTGCCGTTAAGCACTACTGAGTAATTGCCACTTGCCTCGGTTGGAATGTCTTGACCACTTGTAGGAGAGTTTGGAGTTTCATCAACAAAGGTCTCTACTTCTTTTGTTTGAATTGCTGAACCAACTCCAGTGCTTTTTAATATAGGAGGATTGTCATTCAACTTATCTTGAATTCTACCATCAACACCTCCAATATGAATATCTCCGTTCAGCTTTACTTCAAAAGCATTTTTCCTATCTGTATCTGATGTTCCAATACCTATTGAGAATTGAGTATCATTTCCAGAATTATTATACTTTCCAAAAGCCGCCTCATTCTCATTGTTGGTTATATTTTCATTACCTACAACAAATGCTCTTTTACCATAGTTTTTATTTTTGTTACCGTGAATAACTGAGTTATTACCTTCATTTATATTATTGGTACCACTTACGAATGAGTTATCCGCAAGATTGGTATTGTTAGTTCCAAGCGTTGTAGTGTTATAACCACCAACATTATCTTTACCCCAAACTTTAGCAAATTTTCCTTTTGCAACATTTCCTTTACCAGATACTTCTGTATAAACATTAATAGATTTGTTGTCACTACCATTTGCAAAAGAATATTTACCTAAATCTGCACTTCCAATTTCGGGTTTATCCAAACAATAAATACTGTAATCTTCTGGAGACAAATCAGATTCTCTCTTTATAGCATCAAATGGAATATCGGTACCATCTACAGTTGTAAGCTGTGCCATTCCTGCTCTTCCTTGCACAATCTTAAAGATGTTATCATATTTAGAATCGTTAATTAATGAGACTATTGTGTCTTTTCCCAATAACTCTACAATATTTGCATCTGATGGATTTAGGGTGTATGATTGATTCCACGCAGGAACTTTTTGCTCGTTTGTTAAGTAAACATTAATTAGTTTTGGAGATACCTTATTAATTGCACCATAATACCAACCCTTCAATCCAACTAAATTATCTTTACCTAAAGCAACTCCACCTTCAGATAATACTTGATTATTTCCTCCTTTAAGAACTGCACTATGTTCAGCATTACCCTTTTCAAAAGGGTTTTTATTCAGTTCTTCCGATATTTCGATGAGTTCTCTAGTAATAGCATCCTGAGACATTACTTGAGTGGTACTATTACCTGTTTCTTGAACAACACCAGCAAAAATAGAAGTAAATTCTCCATTATCTTGCCAAGCTAAAGTATTACCCTTCCAAGCATATATCCACATTCTATAAATAGGATTGTTATTATTTGTATCATTTTCATCATAATAAGGACCCTTCATATAGATAGTTCCCTCTGCTATTCCTGATGTTGGAAGTGCTTCATTGATACCTATATACTTAGATATTTTAAGATTATTAGTGATATCACCAGAAATATCTTCCCACTCTTTACCTTCATTATAAGATGCTTGAAGTTTATTATTATCTCCAAATCTAAGTAATGGAGTAATACCTGTTTCTCCTTGAGCTTTAGTGCTAGTTTTCTCACCTTCAATAACCCAATATCCATCAGCAGATACTGATATATCTCCTACAAGCATATTACTAGCTTGTCTCCAACTATCATCACTACCAAAGGCCTCATCGTCAATATTATCACTATTATACCACTCAGTAATTACTGTATGGTCATATAGCACATAGGTAATCCATAGACCTTCCTTCCTTAGATAAGAAGGAACACTACATCTAGTCAATGCTTTATTTCCATTATAAGAAAGGAAATACATGTTAAAACCCTGTAGTATCTCTGCAAGAGACATTCCAGAATTTCTATCTTTAATAGCATCAATAAATGTCTTAGGAAATACCTTTCTATATCCTTCTGAGTAATCCCTTTTAACTAATTGATTTGACATATTTATCAATTTTAATTTTATTATTTATTATTTTTCTTCTTTCTGTTTATATAAAGATACAGAACTATAAACATACTTATTACAGTAACTATCATATGTAAACACAAATATTCTAAATTATCTAAAGGTATTCCTATGTGATAATCATATATGTTTATAATATCTGTTATTAAAAGATAGTGTAAAAACATTCTATGATACACACAGAATTTAAACACATAAGAAGATAAATAAAGAAATATAAGGGGAAGTAGGGATACTCCCCCTATATAATTTATTATAACTACTTCTATATCAAAATAAGATAGAATCGAATTACAAGCAGAACATACTGCCATTAGCATAGGTATAATCTTAAGTAAAAACAATTCTATCTTATAGAGTAACTTACTTCTTAATCTTTCCTCCACTACCGTATCTTCTATGGGTTTTGGTTACACCAGCTTTAGTAGATGTAGGTCTTGCTCTTCCTGATTTCTTAGCCATATTATATTATTTTTATATTTACAACTTAAACTTGTTCCCATTGAGGAACTTCATTCTCCTTGCTTATACATCTAAGTTTTTCACCTTTATCAGTTTCAATAATATCTCCTATATTAGTGGACTGATCAAAATCTTCTTGAGTCATAAATACTTCTTCCATATTAATTTTTACAGAATTTACAAAGTTACTCTACAATTCTACCTAAGGCATCTACCCATACATCATTTCCTTTATGTATTATTTCAATACCTTCAGTATTTCCTTCACTTGTTTTTTTGTCAATACAAAAGTATCTAAATCCTATAGGTATATTATAGGTACTTACAGTAGGTCTATCTAAAAAATTTCCATACATAGGAGTACCCATTATAACTTCTGGATATCCTACCCAATATAATCCATTCCATGTAGAAAGTTGTCTATACTCTCTGTGGAAAAGTATTTGACCTTCTTTAAAACTACCTCCTATAAAACAATCTAACACATCCTCCCTAGTTACTCCTAAAGGGTATATTAAAGTATTATTAAGGTTTAATTTTCCATTACTAATCTTTCCTCCGTTAAAAAGAAGAATACAATTATCAGGAAGAGTAACAGTACTATTATTTAAATCAAAATCATACTTTATTTCATATATAGTATTAGGGTCTTTGAATACACTATCTTCAAGTATATTTATTCTCTTAGAATCTTTAGGACTAGTTTTAACGGTAACTATTTTCTTTCTCAATATCTTTTTTCCATAACCACTAAACTCTAGTGGATTATATTCTTTATCTTTTATCTTTAGATAAGAGTTACCATTTTTATCTATCTCTGTTCTAGTAGTATCTTCTTCATCAGGTAGAAGTGAATTCACTGCGTATCTTTCAATGTTAAAGATATCATTCCAAAGAGTAACATTATTCCATTGGTTTAATACTCCAGTAAACTGGTATATTTCCCAATTATTTTCTGTATTACAGAAAGTTATAACAACACCTTTCTTTCTTAGGTGAAAAGGTATAAGATTTATAGCTTCTATAAGGCTTATTCCATAAGTATCAAAGCTGTCTGATACATTTATGAAATCAGAAACTCCTAACTCTAACACTTTGTTGGATAACTCTTGAACAGTCATGTTTCTGTTATGTCCATTCTGTGTTATTACAATGGTCTCACTTCCGTTTAGAGGAAGGGCTTCTTGGAACTCAGAATCTTTTACTGAATTCTTAAGAAGCCAATTCTCTATCTTTTTATAATCTTCTTGAGTAAAATGCATAATTTTATCCAATTAAGTCTATTAATTCTTGTACGAATTGAGTAGGAGTTTTAGTACCTCCTGCATTAGTATACTCGTAGTATAAGTCTGGAGACTCTACTTCCTTAACAACTACTCCATTAGGAGATAAATTGTAGTAAACTGTGTTGCCAAATGCTGTTACAATATGAGCATGTCCTCCAGTAGTAGGATTCCAAGAACCTACACCATAACCATAATCTACAGCTACAAAGAAGTGACCAAGTTGTAATCTTTCAAGATTATATGCTTTTACTTCTTCACTATTTCCTATTTCAAGGTCTACATAAGGAAGTAGTTTAGAAGTATCATATTTACTATCTAATGTTACCTCTCCAGTATTAAAATCAATGTCAAATACTGTACACTTATTACCTTCTAATATTGACACTGTTCCATTATGGTATATACCAAGAGCATCATAGGATAGACCATGAAAAGTACCTTCAATATCTATAGATACTACATCTGTAGTAGCTAATTCCGAACATACTCTTACATTATTTTCCTTATCCTCAGTAGTATTTCCAAGTTTAATAACTGGTGCTACAACTGATACTCCTGTTGCAGATTCTTCGGTAAATCCTACTTTATCTTTAGATATAGAAGTCCACTTTCCGTTTGAGAAATACCTTGCTTCTCCTTTATATAACCAAACATATTGTATTGGAGGTGGGGTAGGACTTTCTACAATTCCTGCAAACTTAATCATTATTAATTCTATTTATTAGGTTTTCTATTTAACTGTTTCCTTTTCAATTCAGCATCAGTCTTCGCTTTACTTTTATCAAACTGAAGTCTATCTCTATCTAAAGCTAATCTAGCATCAAATTGTCTTACTTGCTCTTTCAATTTCTCTCTAGCTTCTTCAGACATTGGCTCTTGAATACCATCATTGTCGTTATCATCTACTTTCACAGATGCAGCTATTTGTGCTACGATAATTTTAGTCTCATTATCTTCAGTATTCATTGAAGCTTCATGCTCCATTCTAGCTAACTCAGCTTGTTGTTTCATCTGAGCTTCCTGCTGTTGTACCTGAAGCTGCTGCTGTTGCAATTGCTGATTTCTTTCTTGAATCTTTCTTTCATCATTCTCAACAATTCTTTGTTTTTCTGCAAGTGATGATGAATTATAAAGTTTCATAATAGTAGAAAAAGAGAGGGTTTGATTTTGAAGAGCTGCCTGTGCTAGCATATCAAGTTTCTGTGATAACTCTTGAGCACCTTGACTATTATCTACTAGCAATCCATAGTCTGATTCTGCAAACTCATCTCCGTCTACATCCATAACTCTCATGGATGAATCTGCTAATATATATTGGAATTTCTTACTTCTTCCCTTTAATGCTATTTTAGCAGTTTCAAGTAGACATTCCAAAGCTCTCTTTTTAACATCTTCGTGTTGTAGGAATAAATATTCAGTAATATGAGAAGATTGAAGTGTGGCTCTTTCTACACCCCCAACAGTTTCTCTGTTACTAACTTGACCTTCTCTCTGTCTTGAAATACCAGCAACATCTGACATTTCCATCTTAATGAACTCAAGAAGGTTAATTTGAGATTGTATAGAGTTACCAAATTCAGCATCAATAATTCCTGATGAAGCATTGTTCATAGCACCTGCTAACTTTCCTGTAGCAGCACCATAATTACCTTCTCTAAAACTATCTTCTACTGCAAGTCCATTAGCTTTTGCAAAATATAGCCATTTTTCAATAGTCCACCCCTTAGGGATTTTAGCCATATCAAGTCTGAGGATCTTTCCCCAGTTTTTAGCCATAAACTTATTAAGTCTATCGTGAACAACATCATAGAGATAGTTGTACTTTTTCATCATATCTACAAGAGAGAAAGGTCTACTATTATTAAGATTATATATAGAACCTATTATACCAAAATGACATCTTGAAGGATTACTTAATCTATTGTATTGAACCACTCTAGGTCTCATATTTACATAGATTTTCTCTCCAATCTTTGTACCTTCCCAAGCTTCATTTATGAATAGTACTTCCTCTTCTTCACCCATATCCTTATTAATTACATAAGTTTCTGGGTAAAAGTTAAATACTTCCTCTCCTGTCTCAGGGTCATAAGATTTAACTCTCTTTATCTTTCTTCTTGATTTCCAATAAACTCTAACAACTCTTACATTGCCAGCCATATCAAATGGCAAAAGAGAACTGCTAACACCATCTATACCTCCAAGAGGATCCCAAAAGAAATTTTCAGAAGTGGTAATTTCTTCTCCTATCATATGGCTATTGATAAATCCAGCTCTATCGTCAATATTATCCATTGAATCTGAATATGCTTGACCAGCTGAATATGGAGCCTTTTCAATGTAATCTATATCCTTAGGAGTAAGTACATCATAAAAAACATCTTGTATTTTACCAGGACTCCAATAATCTTCTATGATAATCATATCAGCATCTTCAATCTTATTAGAATATCCAGATCTAAATACTCTAATTTTAAGAGGGTCTACTCTTTCAAATGTAGGTTCTCCTCCTACAATATCACACTGATAAATTTCCTCTCCAATAGCCATAGCATCCATAAAGCCATCATTAAAGGTAAGAGGAATATTGTACTCTTTGATATAATGATTTAAGATAGCATTAGCTCTTACCTCTCTATGGTCTTGCCATTCATATGTAAAATAGTCATTTAGTTTGTCTAGCTCTTGGTTAAGCTCCTCTTCTGATTGTGCTCTATCAGCCATTAGCTGCTGAAGTCTTTGAAGTAATTCCTCTTTCTTAGCATTTTCAATCTCTGAGATTGAATTAGGATTAGTAACAATAACTCTAAAGTCAAATACCCTCTTAGACTCTTCTCCTCTAAGCACATTAAGCTTACTATTCATAATAGGATAATGTTGAATCTTATCAGGTATAAATCCAGCACTTTGATTCTCAGGATTAACTACTATTTCTAAGTCCTGCATATGCAGTTTTCCATTAAGCAAATCGTAGTTTATCTTCTTATGAACTACTGAATTTCTTACAGGACTATAATTGAAGAATGTCCTACTATCAGCCCAATCAACAATTTGCTTTCTCCATTTCTTAGTTTTCTTACGAAAAGACAACTGTTGTGGTGGTAAATTTATAAATTCAGACATATTCTTTTAGTATTTTAAAATTCATGCAAATATATGAAAAATAAATCACTTACACAATAGTATAAGTGATTTATTAATAAATAAAGTGTATTTTTACTAAATTTACTGTTTATATTTTAACCTTATAGTTATTTGTGAAAAATGGATCATTTCCTAAATAATCAGAATTAGCTCTTTCCTCTCTATCTGCGGATATCTTTCCTTGATATAAAATCATCTTTTCTTCTCTATATAACATAACCATACCCAAAGCTCTAATTCTATCCACATTTATTTCTGGAGTAAAGTTTATAAGCTCCTCTAATAGAGCCCTATTCTTTAGCCTATAGAGATTTGGAACAGTGGTCTCTATTTCTTCTTCTCCCTCTTTTATAACTACTGGGATAGGCATCATTAGCCAGTCTCTTAAAAGAGTATTAGCATAGTTATTAATAGCTGCAGAAGCATTGACACCTTTAGCGTTAGAGCCAAATGCTGAGTATTTAACTAACTGCTTATCCCTTAAAAATTCAGGAGTGTCAGCCAGTAGGTGTGTACAATTCAATCTTGCAAAATATGCATAAATACCCTTCTTGTTAGACTCATACAGACATTTGGCTTTGTAGAATAAACATAACTTTCTGACTATCTCATAGTTATCCTCTGCAAAAGCTTGTCTTCCAGTGTATTCTGCAACAATGCTATCAGTATATAAATCTAATACAAATGTTGAAGATAAAGATGATGATTCTGCTTGGTCATTATCTACAGGGTCATGACCTACTATATATCTATTAGGATAAACCTCTCCGTCTCTATTTCTTTCAGGCATTTGAAAGAACTCAATAGTTCCTACTGTATCATTCTCTACTCCAAATTTCCTAATAGGAACATTATCTGATGGTACATATTTAACTTCTCCATCACCGTCAAACACTAAATCTCCTGTATAAATATCATTAAATATCTCAGGATTTGTATCTAATTGTGTTAACCTTTCAGTTAATGCTGGAACTGGGAAAAATGCAGATTTAACTTTGATAATTGCCTCTGCTGGAGTAATAGGGTCCTCTGCAATAACTCTTAGAACAGACTTAGGATCAGCAGAATACTTTGCCTTATATCTTGCTGTAAGAATTTCAATAAGAGCTTTAATTACATCAGATACTCCATCTTTATTATAGCATCCTGCTCTATTAATATATGATGGAAAAAAGAAACCAAACTGCTTCTTTCCTTGCTTAGGTTTATCAAAAACATTCTCTACTGCATATATATTATAACCATTAGGATTATACAACAATGTTTTAGCAGAACTAAAGTCTGATTCATCCTCAGCAGCAGTGCCTACTAGGTACATAGTTGCAAAAGTATAATTTCCATCCTCTACAGACTTTCTAGTAATATCATAAAGAGAAAGAAGTCCTTTAAATGAACCCATCTCTTCAAATAGAATCCAACCTCTCTTACCTCTTAACTTCTCTGAATCATCTTTAGCTGATACTGCCATTACCTGATTGAGTGAGCCTTTTTCAACTCCATACTCATCCTTATATCCCATTTGCCAAGTCATCTCGTTAGGAGAATTCTTTAACATTAACCTAGGAAAAGGAGTATTACTAAAGCTAAAGTTAATTCCAGGTTTAAATTTAGATAGAGTACCATCCTTAGAGTCTGAAAGGTACTCTTTTTGGTAAGCAGTAAGTACTGTAATAATTCTTCTTCTAGATTCTTCACTTTCCCCTAAAATTAAATTATGTGACATTATTGAAGCTAGTGAATATGATTTTGCACAACCTCTCTTTGCTAATTCTATAGCATGTTTACCAGATTCTCTAGCTTGGTATAAATAATGAAATCTCCAGTAAATACCTTCAAAGAAAAATGGAAATGATTCCTTTCTAATAGCTTTCTTAGAACCTTTAACTACCTCATTAACAAGCATTGGGCAGTAGTTTAAAAACCAATAGCAGAATCCAGTTACCCATTCACCATCTGAAGGTCTCACATAACCTTCCCAACACCTTCTTCTTTCTTCATCCCAGAACTTCCTATATTCTGAATTAGGATTACTATTAGGCTTTAAGAATGTATAACACCCATGCTCTAAATAATGCAGAGCTGCTGGTCTAAAATAATCTGCATTCTCTATAATATGAGGATTAGTAATGTCTACTATTATTCTACCTTTCTCGTCTCTAGGTAAGTCTCTAGCATACTTTCTTTCAGGAGAAATCAGCTTCTTAATCAGAGGAACATTATTAATGCAATCATATAATTGTTCTACTATTTCATCTGGTAATGATGATAATAGTTCACTAGTCAATGGTGTTTGGTATTTATTAGTTTGAATAAGATTCGTCTCCATTAATAATCTCCTCCATTGCTTTTGATCCTACAAGGGTAAATAGTGTTTTAGAGAGCTCTGTTTTAATAGTATCCATAATAATTGCATCTGCATTATCTACTACTCTCGCAGTATGTTGTACTATAGCTACTTTATATTTAATATCACCTTTAACAAACCACACTTCTACCTTATAGGCCTTATAAGCTTTCATTGTAGGATTAGGAGTAATAGTATGATGATGAACTAGATGACCATGTGTAATTATTCCTCTTTTTACCCTTTCCTCTTCTATATATCTGTTAAGACCTTCTATTATAGCTCTCATATTAAATATCCTCGTAAATTGATTTGGTTTGTGCTCCTCTAGCTTTGTCACTTTGAGCTATTTCCTTGGCTATAGACCTTTCTGCTTCATCTAAGTCTCTAACTAAAGATGGTACTTGCTTTATAGTTGCAGTAATAGTATTAAGAGTATAAATAGGCTTACCCTTATCATCAGTTTGATTTAGGTCTATCTCTCTTAATAACTTTCTAAGTTTATCTACTGCAAACCTAGTATCCTCAAGAAGAAGTGCAGAAGTAGGTTTAAAGGTGTTGTAAAACTCCATTGCTTCTTTTACAGCAGCATCAGGTTCCCAATTCTTAGGAAGTCCCTCACCCTCTTTTATAGATTCCCTTCTAGCATCTTCATCTACTATATACTGATAATCACTTCTTATATCACAAAAGAAGTATATAAATCCTAATTCCATTAAAGCCTTTTCCTTGTTTTGAGATTTGTCTCTTTTCCATATAGCTTTAAAAGGCCTTAATAATAGTGCTTCTTCAGATATGGTTATTTTATAACCTTCGTATTTAAAAAGTTTCATAATTAAAAATAAAAAGAGCCTGTTAGATTTCCCAACAGACTCTTTATCATTAACGGCTAATGTATTATCTTATTGAATTAAAGATGATGGAGTTGGGTCTGGAATTTCTTCATAATCCTCAATTACATACTCTATATCTCTATCTTGGAGAAGTAAACACTGCTGACCATCCATTTCTACTACATCAAAATTATATGTAACTACAGGATTGTCTGTAATAATACCATCTCTCATAGAGCCCTTGTCATGTTTTCTTACTGCAAATCTTGCAGGATTAACACATACCAAATCTCCAACCTTAACACCTCTAACAGAGTCTCCTACTGCAAGAACTATTTGATACTCTTTCAAAGTACCTTGCTGCTTACTAGTATCTATTAATCCTCCATCAGTTAGTTTATCCTGCTCATATTTATCCATAGTGGTTATGAGAGAAGTAAACATAGGTCTTATCTTCTTAATCTTTAACATCTTCTCTTATCCTCTTAATATAGTTAAATCTCTTTTTAACTCCTTCCATTCTATCAAATGTACAAACCAGTTTACCTAATGAAGGTATATTAAAGTTTGTTCTTAACTTTGAGAATTCCTCCTCATCTAGATCCTCCTTAAGAGGAAGAGCCTGTATTGTGGATTTAATAAACTCCCAATATGATTTATAGGCTCTTTCTACTACCTCTACAGGAATACTAAGCTCTTTAGATACTATACTGAGTAATTCAGTGTGTCTCATTGTAACTCAAAAAGTAACAGCAGTTTAAAGAATCCTTTTTCTTCAGTAATGTTAGGAATAAACCTAGGGTTAATTTTATTATCTACTATAACCTTATTATTTCTTAGCTTACCCATTATTACCTGAAAGTGAGGAAGAGTGATATTACACTCTTCTCTAACTTTCCTTTTAGTATCCTCACTCATAACAACTTTATCTAGAATATCATCATCCTTTATAACCTTGCTGAGTTCATATCTTTGCTTTACAAAAGCTGTGATGACATCTATTTCCCTATCTGTTAGTTTGTGAAAAGGTTTCAAAAATAAAAACCAATATCTAAAGAATGCACCATCTAAGGAACATGGAATTCTAACCACATTGTTATTTTTTGCATTCATTATTACTCCTCTTTAGTATCCTCAGGATCTTGAATAGTCATTATGTTCATAATCTCTGTTACACATTCTGTAACAAACTCTGCTGGGAACTGCTGGCAATTCTCCACTACCTTAAACAAGTAATCAAGTCTCTTGAACGTATTAGTCATATCAGCTTGCTGAAGTCTAGCATAAAGTTGCTGAGACTGCTGACTAAGTTGAGCAGCTACTTGCTCAAGTTCCTCATAAGACATCTTCTGTTGTGTTCCTTTAGTATTCTCTTCCATAATTTTAATTTTTAAAATTCTCTCCCATATTTATCTTTATACATCTCTCTCCAAGTCTCTATATTAGTGGTTTCTATATCAGTACTACCACAATCATCACAGTATTCCGAGTATTCTCCAAGCACTCTTATCTTTAAAGAGAGACAATTCTTACAAAAATATACTGGCACTGCATTATAATCTTCAGTCGTCAGCATGTCTTTTCTGTATTCTCTGATACTTGCATAAATTCTCTTCTTTTCTTCATTCACAGGCCTACTGTACTTTCCTCTCTTACAAGAATTTCTCTTGTTATTAAAAGGTCTAGCAGGTGCTATGAAACCTTCTTGTGATACCAATCCTTTCCTGATTGCCCTTCTAACAGACTTGTATTTTCCTACAGCCTCGTAGGTTATAAGATTTAATTCATCCATACTTCTCCCATTTAAACAGTTTTAAAATAAAGCAATGAGTACTGTCCTCTATCTTTATCCATGTAGAATAAATCTTCCTTTTTTAATTCTGATCCATTAATAAACTCTACAATACCTCTTAGAGTTTTACTAACTACACATTCTAACATTTTTCTCTCTTCCATATTCAATGTATTAAGTAGTTGCGGGGGTGGTAATCGAAACCACGGAGTCAGGCTTATGAGACCTAATTGAATACCAATTCTCCCCACATATTAGTGCAGATACCCAGAATCGAACTGAGAAATTCACTTTGGAAGAGTGACATTTTACCATTAAACTATACCTGCAATTGTGAATACAAAGATAAGTAAAATATTTTAATTTTGCAAGAAAAATCTTAATTATTTTGTATTCTTTTTAAAGTTTGTTGCAACAAACAAATGCAGCTAGCTGCTACTGGGCAATCTAGATACATTATAATCCCTTAAAGCTAATATTTAATGTGGTTTCAGCTCCACCGAGATTTGTGCTCCAAGAGAGACTCGAACTCTCACGCCTTGCGGCACTAGTTTCTAAGACTAGCGTGTACTACCTATTTCACCACTGGAGCATTTATCACATTTACGGCAATGTGATTAGCCAAAACAACATCTCTGCGAGTAGTGTTGTGGAGAAGGTAGGTACTGCCCCTACTCCTAAGGATTTTCAGTCCTCCGCAATGACTTCATCTGCCACTTCTCCATTAGATCCTCCACTCAGATTCGAACTGAGGTCTCAAGATTACAAATCTAGTGTTCTAACCAACTAAACTATAGAGGAGTAGATGTAGGAGCTTTTAAGTAGGTTTCAAAATTACTGGTACTCCTACTGATGCAACGCACTTTCAGTCTACTGTATGTTACCATACTAGCATATGTATGCACACCATCCATCCAAGGCAACACCCATAAGCCTGATGGAATTCTTCTTTCCTAGTTGGGTACTCAAGAAGAAAGATTGTGTGAAAGGTAGGACTTGAACCTACAACCCCTGGTGCCACAAACCAGTGCTCTACCATTAAGCTACAATCACCATATAGTGGGAGTAAAAGGATTCGAACCTATTGAGTTTCTTATGTGTCAGATTTACAGTCTGATGCCCATCCGCCATCTGAGCAGTACTCCCATTGTTCTCTCACCAAGACTCGAACTTGGGGCTCCGATATTAAAAGTATCGTACTCTAACCTACTGAGTTATGAGAGAATAAGATACCCCTACAGGATTTGAACCTGCATCTCCAGTTTTGCAGACTGTCGTATAACCATTCTACCAAGGGGTAATAACACAGTGCTTGATTTAGTTCTATGCTAGTCAAGCTCCGAAACTCCTTCTAACATTAGATGAGCAGTAGGAATACAAGGAGTTGAACCTTGGGCCTTCTGAGTATCAGTCAGATGCTCTAACCAACTGAGCTATATTCCTATATGATGCAGATGTTAAAAGATTCGAACTCTTACCTTTGGTTTTGGAGACCAACATGCTACCATTAACACCAAACACCCAGCGGGGACACATAGACTCGAACTATGATATAATGATTAACAGTCATTCGTAATAACCTTTATACGATATCCCCAATAATAGGTAGTTTCTTTATCCTCAAACCACCAAAAGGAGGGGTAATATATACCTTAAACATGGAAACAAAGTGTGGAGAATGAGAGACTCGAACTCTAAATTATTCCTTGCAAAGGAATCGTGTTAGCCAATTACACCACAAACCCCATTAGTATAGTAGGCAAGACTCGAACTTGCGACTTCCACATCCCAAATGTGGCATTCTACCAACTGAACTACTACTATATTTTTACATATAATTTACAACAACAAATATCCTTTTCTCTATAATTAGAGCATGGACACTGTTTATTTTCACCATCATTCTTACAAGGACACTGTCCACCATTCTTTTCACACATCTTTAAGATAGTATTAACTATCTTATCATTTGGATTTAACATCCATCCCTTTTTCCTATAAATCTCTATCATAATATCCTTATTTGCGGAAGGCATCCTAGTCGAAAAGAATCCTTTTTAGGGGACCAATGGTTTTCAAGACCATGCTTGCAATCCCTGCAAGTTTACCTTCCAAATTAGCAGCCTATGGGGGATTCGAACCCCAAACTTCACTGTGACAGAGTGATATGTTAGCCATTACACTACATAGGCTATAGTCACCTCCAGGGGAATCGAACCCACTATTCCAGGAATGAAAATCCTGTTTCCTAACCATTTAGAAGAGAAGGCGATTAAAAACACTCCTATAGTGTTTATAGGAGTGTATAAACACTTATCAAAACAACAATGCAAAGATATGTAAAATTTTTTAATTTTCCAAATTTATTTATACTTTTTTATCTTACCACCCTTTTTATGTTTATTTTTAGGGATAGTTAATGGTTCTGGTAGTGTGTTTTCTTGTATTCCTTCAAAATATGGAATTCCCACACTATCCTGTTCTCTAATATACTCAGAAACTAAATCAGTAACAGTTTCAGTTGAAACTTTATTAGATTGCATTCCTGATGCATTATATCCTGCCTCTATATAAGCACTATCCTCTAAAGGGTTTTTAGTGCTTCTTTTTACAACATTTTCATTTCTAACTATCGGTGATGGTTTTGCCCCCAAAGCACTTAATTGTTGAAGTATTGGAGCGTTAACAGTGCTATAATAACTATTTACAGTATCAGCCCATGTTCCACTTGTTGGTGGCATCATTACACTATTACTAAATCTATTATCTATAACATCTTGTAATGCCACAGGTTTTCTCTGAAGAGCGTAGTTACTTAATTCTTGCTGTGCCTGTTGAGTATAATTTTTTAAATTTCTTACCCTAATTGGAGATACTTTTTTTATTTTGGATATCTCTTTGGCAATATTAGTATTATCATTAGCAATACCAGATTCAACTATATCAAGTAGATTATATAATGTATGGTTTTGTAATGTAGGATAATCTGTTATTTTAAATAATTCTAAAGGCTTTCTAGCAAGATAGTCATTAGCTACTACTTTAGGTACATGTTTCTCAATCGCTTTTCCTATAGGAAAAGCTCCTACAGGAAAAGCCCCTACAGGTACTTTTCTATCGGCAGTAACTACTGCTCCTTCTAATAATTTAGCATTTACGGATGTGTCAAAAGCTTCTCTAAATATCTTCTCCTTTCTTTTATTTTTAAATATTGGAGTTATCCTACCTGATAGAATATCATCCCTTGTAATTCCTTCCGCTACATTAAAATTCCAAGCTGCTTCTTCTGCAGCTTTTATCAACTCGTCTTTACTATATTTAGTGTAATCATATTGTGGTGGAATATCACTTTGTGGAGAATCTCCATCTAAATTTCCACCATCGTTAAACCTATTTAATTTACCACCATTAGCTGCAATGTTTTCAGGGCTTATATAATCTAGTCTGTCTTTATTGGATGTGTTCTGTGCTACATTATTAATTTGAAAAGCAGCTTCTTCATTATTTAATTGTTGTAAAAATCTAAGTTTTGGATATTTTTCTCTTAATTGTTGAATTTGTTCTGGAGTAACATCTTCATTACTTCTAGCATCGTAAATACCCTCTTTAAATAATAAGTATTTAACACCTATATTATCTGAATGTTTTTCATCTCTGTACTCATCGTGATGATTCTTTTTTGTATTTGTATTTTGATCTAAAACCTCGGCATTTATAGTATCATAATGGACGGCTGTTGTGTTAAACAAATGATCAATTTCATGCATTTGTGTTTCATAAAACGGGTGTTCTTTGTCTTCTTCTATTGGTCTTTTAAATGTAAAAGTTCGTCCGATGTAAGGTTGAGCAAAAGATTGTGCAGGATATCCATCTAATACAAAATTATGTGTTTTATCAATATTATCGTTTATATTACTTACATAATTGTTTATTTTACGCTTGTCTTCTTTTAAAAAATAAAGATATTTTTGATATGGATGTCTAGCCTCCCACCAATTTTTTTGATTTTTTCTAATTCTTTGAAAACCATCTGAATTAATATAAGATTTTAGCCATTCTGTCGCCTCTTTACCATCCTCTCTAATATTAGACTTCAATAAATATCTTATATCTTGTGGTTCCCCAGCATTAATCGTTCCTGCCCAATTACCATAATTTAGAGGAGATGATGTATATTTAGAATATTCATTTAAAGTATATTTTGCTAATTCTCTTCCTAACGAGTCCGCTTCATCTCTTAGTGTTTTTAATTTTGACCAATCATAATTATTAAAAGCTTCGGTAGCATCTTGCCTTAACTGATTATATGTTTCAATTTGTTGTCTATAATTAGACGTATTAACAACTTCACTTTTCGGTACTGTTTGATTTTCGTCTATAACGATATTCTCTATATCCCCACCATCACCAAAACTATTATAATGCTTCTTCATTTCTTTTAAATCACTAATACCATTAGTGATATACATATTCATTAAATCGGCCCTCTCTTGCATAGAGAGAGCTGACCATCTATCTTTATTTTTTGTCATAATATTTTTAATCAATTTACAAGCTTTGTCATACAATGCCTCATCTTATCTCACTTTAGGTTTAAATTCTCTAACTGAATACCTATCTCTAAACACACTTCCACATGTAAGACATCTATATATTTGATACTTGTTTACATCAGTGTAATAGTAATGATTATCTATCTTTTCAAAGTTGTGCATCTCTCCACAATGTGTACAAGACATACTACCATTAATATAATTACACACATTAGGATGGTTGTTAATATAAGGAAGCATCTTTATATATATTTGCTTTAGAATCTCTACATCCTTCTTATTATATTCAAGCATGTAATCAAGAGCTTCTTTACTTCCATTCATACACCTCTTCCATAAAGAGAAATCTGTTCCTATCTTCATAGGTATTCCTAAATACTTTGCTAGAGCATCCATCTTATTAGAAGAAAATCCAAATTTAGCTCTTGCTACTCTACAAGGATCTACTACCTTATAGGTAGAAGGTGGATTTAGCCCATGAGTGAAAAACATACCATTAATCTTCTTCACATCAAAGTCTACTCCATTGTATGCTACTAGTATATCTGCCTCGTCTACAAGTTTCCAAAGAGACTCTATAATCCTATTATCATCACCTGCTACAGCTTCATCAGGTGTAAGACAATCTCCAAAAACTTCATTACTATGCATCCAAGATGCAGACCAGCATAGCATATAGCTTTCTTGTATAGTCTGCTCTAAAGATACATTCTGCTGCCATCTTCCCCAAGTGTATGAAATCATTGGAGTAGTCTCTATGTCAAAGAAAAGTATTTTAGGAGCATTGTTATTCTTATTAATAGCCATAATTAACTTTGCTTCTCTTCTAGCTCTTGTCACATCTTCTTGTGAACATTTGAAACGCTTTGATAGTTTTCCTTTTCCCATTCTCAGGTATACAGGCTTACTAACCATCAGTTCTACTATTTCTGTAAAAGTTCTATTCTGTTTCTTCATATTTATATATAATAATCCCTAACCAGTTTTCCACCAGTCACCTTGCAGTCTCCTGTAGGTTTATCTATGAAACTTCCAAATGGCGGTTTTCCCTAAAGTCCTTTTACCCTCAACCTTTTCTCATGTAACTCGGTAGGACACATTCTTTATATTCATAGACAGTTTTTACATAGGGTCAAAACTTCGTAGATTAACTACCCACCCTATTCAGCACCAGGCATTCACTTATCAGGTTGCTACTGGTGGAGACAATATGGTTACATCATATTGGATTTCAAAAAACAAAGGTAAGTAATTATTTTCAAATTTCCAAATTTTTAAGTAAAAAACTTTTTTATAAAAAAATATTTTTTTTATTTTTTTTTATTTTTTTTGAAAATTTTATTTTTTGAAAATTTGATGTATTGTCATGAGTGGGGTGTAGTCAACCAATACCTCCTCCTGCGTTCGCAGGGTGGGGTTGTACCCCCACCTCATAAATGAGTTTAACCTATTAAATCACCGCTTATGACACTCAAAGATTTTCTGACTTCTAACAATCTTCCTACGTCGATTGAAGTTCAGCGTTCTATCAGGAACAACTACAAAGGCACTGAAACCAAGATAACTTGGATCAAAATCGCAGGATTCATTGATGACCAAGATTACTTGGTTATGTCAGCAACTCTTGCTGCCAAGTATCTTGAGGATAAGTCTATCCTCAAATCTTGTCAGGCACAGAAGTCTGCTGAAGGCTGGGGCCTCATCATGCCTGCAACTTGTGAAGTTGTGGAGACAGTTGAGTTGTAAACTCAACCCTCCACAGCCCACAAGGGCTTTTTCAGACTATAAACATCTAGCTCAATCTAAAAATATATAGCTAGATTTACTGACTGTATAACCATCTAATACATGTATTAATATGGATGAATACATAAAAAGTGAACTCAATTCTATTAGAGAAAGAGTTCTTGACCTAATTAAAGATGCTGAAGAGAGTAATAGTGAGTTACTACCACTCTTAAATCATATAGAAAATATGCTATGCATCTAATGGTCTAATCTTATAGAGTTTGAATGTACTCTATAAGGTTCAAGCACCTCAATTGGAGTGGCCAATCCATTGAGCACCTATTGATTATTCTATGTAGGTTCCATAGACAATAGTAGCAAACCAGCAACCAATCTCTATCCAACATGAGTTGGCACCAATGCATTTAGAGAGAAGTTTATAGAAAGAATGCACCTCATCCATTGACAGTTATATTTTGGAGTTGTAAATAGAATTAACTTGGCTGATGGAATAGACATCATTTACAAAACACAAAACACATACAACTATGACACAGCAAGAAATAGAAAGACTGAAAGAAAAGATTGAACAAGAAATGAGACAATCATCAATTAATGTTTGGTGTAAAGTTCACGGAATTAATCCATCTATTGTAAAATATGAAGATGGTAAATTGATAATTCCAATATCATTTTAATAACCAAAAAAAACACAAACACATGAGCTGCACAGAAGGAATTGAGCTTGCTATTAAATTTGACATGGAAGAACTCTATAATGAACTTATAGAGAATGGTGCAACACCACTTCAAGCAATTATGGAATGGAATTAAATCAAAATTATAATAATGGAAATAGCAGTTTTCCTGGTAGGACTAATTATTACCCTCCCAATCATTGCTTCAGAAGCAGTGATAAAAACAACAATGTACATAATCTATATGCCAATGTGCATAATACTTGCATTATTCTATCCACTAGTTAAAAATCATATAAAGTGGACAGAAAAATGGTGGAAGTATGCGTCTACATGGAAACATGGATTCTACTCTGGAAGAATACATAAATTATGGAAATACCATAATTAATCAATAACTTTTTATTAACTTAATTTAATTTCATACAATTATGGAAAAGAATTACAACAATGTGACCATTGAGCGATCATGGTCTTTTGTAGCATTTGCTCAGGAGTTTGGTACTCCTAAGCTTGCAAAGTGTGTAAACCACGAAACAGGAGAGGAGTTTAATGCAGTAGCATTTGAGAACCCTGAAACAAAGGACATCACTTTCTGTCATTTTGGCTACTCTACTACGGGTATGACTGCAAAGCAGATTTCTCAGCAAAAAGACAGCCTCAAGGTTGGACTCAACTCTAACGGTAAGTATTCACTTTACAAACAGGACAATGCTTGGGAGACCATTGAACTTTAATTAAGTTTAATGTAGGGAGAGTTTAAATACTCTCCCATAAAACCCAAACAAACATGGAAGTAAAAATGACTGACCAACTTGTTGTAGAATTATCAAGAAAGGGATTTCTTGAAGATGGATACAACAAATGTACCGTAGGTACAAATGGATTAACATTCTACAATTCAAATGATGAAACTATTATCATTGATTGGAATCAATTATCCAAACTTTAATAAGTAAGGGGATATTTAATATCCCTTTACTTATTTATTAAGTAACATACACAATAAACACATGGAACAAAAGCAAAATAATGGCAGAGTTAATGTAGACATAACTCTCCCAGAATATGTAAATCTGTATCTAAACAATGAAAATTATGTAGTAACAGTCACATTTCAGATAACAAAAGAGATGTATGATCTGATGAAGATACTTTATGCAGATGTAAAGTACTTTGACTGTATCAAGGTTAAAGACAGATACTATTGTAGATTCATCAAGAGGTATAGATATACTTGCCCAATTAATGTAGCAGTATTTGGGTGTGCAAAGAAAGACAAGGATACTCTCATGATAATGATGAGAGAAACGAAGATTGCATTGTTGAATGTAGAAATTATAGAAATTAAACTAGGACTATAATATGTACACATTAGACTATTTAGGATATGGTTCTTTTAGAAGGAACAATCCAATACCAGATGATGAAGATGACAATTATCAATCATAACATATAAATTTTAATCCAATAAGTATATAGAGACAAAAACAACGGTCCTTGAGGATAATAAGTAGTTATAGCACATGAATATGGTTGAGCATTTTTCAAAAATCAAGACTGCTGTGAAGTACTCTTGATGTCTCTATATACTTTTTAACACATAAAACAATGTCAAAGAAACACACAATACACCCTGAAAACTGTAGGAACAGAATAAGGGAAACAGTAACATTCTGTGGAATGACTATAACACTTAGTGGCAAATATGCTTGTGAGTGGTCAATCATGAAGGAATGTAATGGTAAGATTACTGTTACAGTATATCCTAATAGAGTATCAGCAAGAAAAGAATTTAACAAATATAAATAGAGATTACGGCTAATGTATAATAGATGTAATAGAAAACTATACTGTATAACTGATCTTAACACTGTTATGTAATGAGGAGAACCTGAAATACCTGTAGAAATAGATATTTACTTAGTAAAGATGCTATTCAGATGGTCAGCCAGAATCCAATAGAGAGGATAGAGCATAATATTTAAGATTCCAACATAGGGATACTCGGTGTGGCCTTGAGGTGAAATAGTTATATATGTATAGATTTCGAAGACAAATTACGGCGAGTTTTATATTTATTATATTTATGGGAGTAATAGCATTATCGGCTAGAATGCGTGGAGTTACTTATAATTTAGATTTGTAACTACCAAGAAGTTTAGGTTCGACTCCTAAGACTCCTGCAACGTTGTAGTGTGTTTTATTGTGTTATTTGGAGCCCTCATAGCTTAATGGATAAAGCACTGGATTTCTAATCCAGCTATCAAGGTTCGATTCCTTGTGGGGGTACTAAGCACTAAATTTGTTATCTTCTCAAAACCGTGGGTAAATGATTATATAAGAAGATTGCTAGCAGGTAAGCTGGTAGAGGAATCATCCCTTGTAACCTCTATAAAAACTAGGGATTGGTTTTAAAATAATTAATATTACATATATAATGGTTAGAGTAAAAGAACCAAAAAAACCCATATTAGATTGTCTATTATATAGATGGTTTGGGGTTGAAACTTCCAGATATCAGAGATATTGGAAGAAGTACAGTAATTATATTCAATATTTACTAGTAGTAAATAGTTTTGATATTAAAAAACCAGTATCATAACTATTTAAAGGTATGGCTCCATGGTGGAATAGGCAGACACATTGGACTTAATTAAATTTGAGTGCACTAGAAGAAATTCTAGATGTAGAACCTCCCTAAACGGTGAAGACTAAGGTTATATGACGACGATTGCCACATTAGTAATTTCTTGTGGAGCGAACCTTGAGACGATTAGTTGCTTTAGTAATAAATTGCTTAACTCAAGTGAAACGACAATCTATAATTATGTTAATACCGTGCCAATGTTATATATTATATGGAATGAGTTTGTTCCTACTCTAAGGAGGAGTCGAAAGAATACTCAAGGAAATCGTAACGCCATTTAATATTAGACAGTGTGTAGAGACTATACAGGAGGAACCTAAGTTGAAATTGTAGTATAATTATACACTTTACAAATTGTGAACTCAATTAAGAAAGATGTAGTAAGGTTGATAGTTCTAAAAAACGCATAATAATTATATTACAACTTGCAAGATTTCAATATGGTTAAGATAGAGTCCAGACCACAAACTATTGAAGAAAAGACCTATATTAAACCAACGTGAAGGCAGTTGGCAATAGGTAACGAAAGTTATAGTGGTAAGAAAATCCAACGAACAGAAATGTTCATCCCAGTTCGAGTCTGGGTGGAGCTACAAACATTTAATTAAAATAATTATGAAAACATTTAAGAAATTTATGCAAATTATTGCATGTATCCTGTTGTTGGTGACAGCAGGATTCACTTTGTGGAACACTCACAAAATCAAGAATAACTACAGATGTGAATATGAAGAATATTCATATGTATACGACTGTGTTAGAGAAGCAGAGTTGAAGTACCATGAAATAAAATCAGTTCTTTGTGATGAAGTACAAAATTATATCACATCAGTAGCACCTTCAAGTAACTTAAGAGGCTATGCAGTTGTAGAAGAGTGTTTACATTATGGTATAGATATATGTTTTGTACTTGCTCAAGGAGAAATGGAATCTCATTATGCAACAAAAGGTATTGGAGGAAAACTCAATAATGTATTTAATGTAGGAGTTTACGATAATTTGACATATTCTGAAGTATCTAAAGATTATAAATATGATTATCCTAATCAAAGTATTAGACCATATTTAGAATTGCTTACAAAATTCTATTTAGTAAATAAAACAGAAGAAGATTTACTGCATGATTTTGTAAATACTCAAGGTAATAGATATGCAAGTGATGTCAACTATGAAAGAAAACTCAAAGAAAAGATAGGATACATTAAGTTATCTACTAATATTGATGAGTTGCAAGACAAATTAGCAAATTATGCTATAAAATGTAATAGATAATAAAAACTATGAAAATAGCAATACAAGGACATCCAACTAGAGGAAAAGAAATAATTCAGATTCTTAAGAGTTTAGGTGCTACTTCTTATGGTACATATGATACATGTAGTCATCCAGAATGGTATTGGTACATCAATGAAAATGGAGAAATAACTAATGATCCTAAAAGATCTATGTATGGATACAAACTCTACACTCTAGAAAAATTTGAAAAAGAATTTCCTTTTAAAGTTGGAGATAAAGTAACAATTATAGGACTTCCTGACTTTCCAAAAGTTATTACTCAGATGGTTTGGGATTGTATTGAAATTCTATATTCATTTGAAGGTTTAAATAATACTTGGTTTGGTGCAAAATCTTTAAAAAAATTTGAAATGAAAGAAGAAAGAAACATAACACTCACTCTTGATAAAGCTAAAGAGTGGTATAAGAAAGGTGGAGAACTCAAAGAGATTGCTCTACAGGCTTTTACCGAAAAGGAACTTACTAAAATTGATTTACCCAAAACTTGGGAGGAATTTTGTAAAAATTATCCTGTTAAAAGGGGTGAATGTTGGCTTACAGATTGTGATGAGATTAATTGTACTAAGTGGTTAGAACAAGATAGGCTCCTTAAAAATTGGATTCCATCAAAAAAATCAGCAAAAGCACATCTAGCAATGATTCAACTTGAACAGTTGAGAGATTGTTATAGAGGTTTATTCGTAACTGTTATAGGAATGCCTATTTGGAATATCAGTATGTATGATGGAGAACCTCATATCTTTCAAGCTATATGGGGAAAGAATCAATCTTTCTTATCATTTCAATCAAGAGAAGTAGCAGAGAAGTATCTTAAAAACTTCAAACCTTTAATTGAAAAAGCGGGAGACTTAATCAGTTAATATTTAGGGCCCATAGTTTAATTAGTCAAAACACCAGTCTCATAAACTGCGAGAGTCTCAGAGCATACCTGAGTGGGCCCACTAATTTTAAAATACATAACTATGATTTGGATATTTATTGTAATACTATTAGCATTATCTATAATTACATATCTTGTAGTTTTAGATAGAAAAATGATAAAAGATGCTAAAAGAAAAGCAAGTACTATAAATACTGTTGGTGATTTCAGTAAATATTATAAATTTCCTCTTAAAATGTGGGAAGGAACAACTGGAAAAGTATTTACTGATGATAATAATATGGCATTTGATTGGTTACTACCATATGGAGAAAAGTATAATGGTATTAAACAAAGACTTCTTGATAGAATAAATGGATATGATTATACTTCTTGGAGTGTAAAGAAAACATTCTATAAAAGTGGTGAAGGATATATAGTATGTAAGATAGAAGAGGGAGAAAATGCTGGAAAAGAAATTAAAGTATTACTAGTAAGAGGTTGGGGAATGCTTACAGGTGTAGGAGGATATAATTTAGATCCAAGTGTTGCTTCTCAAATCCAAGATGATTTTACTGAATTTATATTAAAGCAGTTAAATGATTAGTAGAACTTAAATTGATTGAGAGTCAAAAGGCTTAAAAAAGATTAACAATATGGCTAATATATACTTAAGAGTTTAAGATATGAGAAAACCATGCACCGATTGTCCACATAATCATAGATTCTATATTAAGCCCAAAGATGGTTCTAGAGCAGCAGTTTGGCATAAGTGTAATCTATATCACGAATACTATGTGATGGTTGCCAACTGTGTAGATTATGCGGAATATCTCGCTTGGCAAAGAGAAGATAGAAAGAAAAGAAAGGAAAAATAATATGACACAAGAAGATAAAGAACTACTACTCAAAGACCTTTGTGCAAGGTTGCCGTATGGAGTTAAAGTTAAAACACGCCTGAAAATCCACACTTTAAAGGGATTATTTTATACTGAATATGGTGGAGTAATGGGATGTTTATTGAACAAATCTGTTCCTAATTGGGTAAGTCCAAAAACAGTTAATTATCCTTTAGAACAGATTAAACCCTATCTATTCCCTCTTTCAAGTATGACTGAGGAACAGAAGAAAGAGCTGGCTGACGTCCTGATTGAAATGCAACTAAAAGCTATTTCTGATGTAATAAATGGTGAAGATGTTGCAGCATATGAAATTGATTTTTATAACAAACATCACATTGATTACAGAGGTCTTATTCCAAAAGGACTTGCTATTGATGCAACTGGTAAAAACATTTATTAGTTATGAATTCTAAAATAGTTTTTGATAAAACATATGAAATGTCAGGACTTGAAGGAAAACCCAAGTTTTGGCTGTATAAAATTGATTCGTTTTTATTTATAAAAAGTTATGTTGTACATATTATAAGAGAAGACCAATCTGGAATTTTTACATTGAGATTTAGAAGAATCCCAACTCCAGAGGAAGTCGCTAATAAGTATATTGATATTTTTATCAAAAAGAAATTGCTTTGGATGCAACAGGATTAAATATTTATTAATAGAAGTATATCATGAAGTACAATAAAGAAAAGCTCGAACAGCATATTGAGGAGTTGTCCAATATGACAATGTATGTTGGTGACAATATTGTATGGGAAGGTCAATGTGGACAATCTGACCACTTTGATAAACTCAGCAAACCCGAACAGATTGCTTTAGTTGATATTTTTGCAAAGATGAAGGGTTTGAAAGAATCTTTACTGATGTATAAAAGTTGGTTTGAAAACACGGAATAATATGAGCCGTATGAAATACAAAGCAGGTGACCGTGTATGAATCAAGAGTCTTGATTTGGTACAATGAAAATATCGTATATGATTGGCTGAATGCTCATCATTTCGATTACCAGGATCTTATTGAAAAGGACTTGTGATTGATGTCACTAACTTAAACATTTATTAAATTATGTCGAGACATTTTAAAATTACAGAGAATAATGTCAATCGAATTGTTAAGCGATTGAAAACAATTTATCCTTGCGAGGATGTAAATCGCATTCGAGAATACTTCGGAGAAGGTACTGGTAAGGATTGGAAATTTCGTCAAGATTGGTTTGAAAATGAATATAAATCTTTTGATGAACTTCGTGCAGAAATAGGTTATTGGTTGTATGTACAGTATTAAACATTTATTAAAATTGTTATGAATAAGGAAGAAGTAAAACAGTTAGCAGAACTACAGAACAAGTTCGAAAAAAGATGTAAAGAAGTTTGTTCAATTCTTAAAGGTTTTGATGGCGAATACGAAGTTTTGGATTATTTTATAATGTGCGAAAATGATGTTTTTGGATGGGGGCATAACGACGATTATGAAGAAGTAGGGTTGGAATTCAACGCCTCTTTCTTAACAGCAGATGATGCCGTTATCCGTGACTATGTGAAAGATGAAATCAGAAAACGAGAAGAGAAGAGACAACGTATAAAAGAATCCCTTGAGGCAAAGGAAAAAGAGTACGAAATGTCGTTGTTGAAAAAATTGAAAGAAAAATACGAAAATTCATTAAATTAAAGATATTGTTATGGTTGAATTGAAATACAATGTAGGCGACCGTGTACGAATCAAGAGTCTTGATTGGTATAATGAGAATAAGAATTCGAACGGTGATGTTGTTTTTTCTTCTAAAGTTTTTCATTTTTGTTGGAGTGAAAATATTCGAACCGTGTTTACAAAAGACATGGCGAAATTTTGTGGTAAGGTTGTTACCATAGAAATTGTGTGGACTGTGAATTATTCAATTGTAGAAGGCACACATAGAGATTATTTCACAGACGAAATGATTGAAGGACTCGTGGAAGAAGAAATTAAAACTGAACCCAAGTTTAAGATAGGAGAAGTTGTATATGTCATAGACTATGATACTGATTTAAAAATTCAGAATAGAATATATAAAAATGGAAAATGGAATTATATTATTAATATAGAATCTGCGCCATTTATATTTTATGATAATGAATTAAAAAAGAAAAAGGAATATCCGAAAACTTATGAGGAGTGTTGTGAGGTAATAGGTTATGCGTTGGAAGGAGAAACTATTATAGGTTATAAGGCATCTTTATTAAGAAGTCTGCAAAAACTTCTCACCTGTCGTGATGCCTATTGGAAGATAGCAGGAGAGGAGATGGGATTGGGTAAACCTTGGGAGCCTGATTGGAATAATATTTCGGATAAGTATTGTATATATTTTGTCAGTGGAGATGCATGGTCAAAAGAATGTCAAACAAGACAATGCCCTTTTGCTTTCCCAAC
>JAEIGA010002148.1_pt1 | contig 31496 bp, 17 predicted proteins | sample 9270691 | NCBI WGS metagenome assembly JAEIGA01 (sample SAMN17057246, study PRJNA624740) | gut metagenome | biome: biome; isolation source: fecal sample | host: Bos grunniens | place: China: Xizang | collected 2019
GGGGAGTGTAGTTGAAGCTATCCACAATGTACAGTTTTCCGTTAGACATCTCTACCGAGTCAATAACACCACTCATCAACTGTTCCTTGTCGAACATGTAACGTACTATTGAAGCCTCTTTCGATTCAAAACCGTTGTTGCTGTATCTGAAGTTGGCAAGCATCTTCTCTTTTGCAATGTCGGCTGGCAGATGACGCTGTTCCTTATCACTGAATACAAGGTAGTTGCACAACATCTTACGCGCCCAAGCATATTGCAGCGAGTCGAACTTATATCTATCATCCTCGTGTCCTACATGGAACTTGAAGTAATTCGATGTATAAGGCACCATCTCGTCCCACACCCTGTTTGTAAAGGCAAACATTGTATAGAGCGAGTCCTCCTTTGATATGTCTCCAAAGCCCGAGTTCTCACGGGCAAAGCCGTAAGGCTCTCCGAGCCAGAAGTTAGAGGTAGTATATACCTTTTCGATATATGTTATCTCACCGTTGACAGTGGGACCCTGTATGCTGGCATACTCGTTGAATCTACGTATGTTGTACGAGTAGAGATACTGTGCCAATGAATCGATACGCGCATCGGTGGGCAGATACTCCCACAAACTCATTGAGTAATTTATAACGCCGCCAATCTTGTGCAATATGCCGTTGCGCACTCTTTGGTTAGAAGCATCATTATCCATAATAAGCGGTATTCCGTCAAAGGTGTATTCTCCGTCGGCACCAATGAACAATGCTTTCTTCTCGTTAAGCAGCTCTACAACATTATCCTCCTTTACACCTGTTGCAGGATGCAGATAATCTGTTATGTGGCCAAGAATAAAGCGGTTGAGTACATTATTCCTTTCACCCTCATCTACGAGTCGGAGCAATGAATCCTTGTTGAACGTACCGTTAACGGGTGCCCAAAGAGTATAAACACGCGATGCATTCAGCAACGAATCGACTATGCCACAGGCCTCGCTTACCGCAAGGAAATCGGAAAGCATAGGGTCGGCTTTAATGGCATCGAAGAGTGTGAGTTTCGAGTTCACTCCCTTATCTTTGTAGTGGTTATCCCACTCGTCATTACATCCTGTCACAAACAGCAGACTCGTGACAGCAGCAACAATCATTATATACTTATAGTTGAATAGCTTTTTCATATCTTTATAATTTTGCGCAACCATTTTTAATTCACGGTCTTCTGTTTCTTAATTCTGTTCTATTGATGACGATGTTTCGTATGCCGGATTCTGAACCAACAAGCTGTTCACGTTCATTTCACTCTCGGCTATGGGGAAGAAGATTGTGTGTATAGACTGCATCTTCTTGCGGACTGCACTTGATGCGCCCTCAACCTTGTCGGCCACGAAAAGTATATTCGCAGTAGACTTGTCGCGCAAAGCTACGCGCACAAGGTCGTACCACCGCTTGCCCTCGAAAGCCAATTCCCTTACACGCTCGTCGAGTACCAATTTGGCAACATCGTCGCTTGAGGTGTAATCGGTTATTCTCAACGAGTCGGCCGCATATGTCAGAGATCGGTTGTTAACAGCCTTCACAATATGATATGCCTCGTCAAGGTCTTCCCTTGTAGATGTTGAGAGATGCGCCAGAGCCTCGGCCTTCATGAGCATAACATCGGTAAGACGATATATAACCCAGTTGGCATCGAAATTGTCTTTTGTGCGTGCATCTCCGGTAAATGCAGGAGATGTCTTGTATACATATTTAGCGATACCCACCTCATCAGAAGCCTCAGAAACACCGGAACTGTTATTGGAACCAAGTTCATCGATATTGGTATATGAGTATACACGCAAATCGCTCTCTTTATAGATATTGTCTTTTGAATCCTTTACATAGTTCTTATTGACACACATTGTTCCCAGACCATCTTTACTATTGCCATAAAGGCCCGAAATGGCACTGTTCACGTTCTTTGTTTCATCAAATTTCAACTCAAAGAGAATCTCTCCGCGCTCTGCGATGAAAAAACTTCCGGTGATATCTTTTCCACTACCGAAGAAATTGTCGTATACGGTTGAGTATTTGGGTTCCAGTTTACTGACTATGTTTTGTGCCAGATAATATGGATTATCTGTTCCGGGACCGGCCTCAACCTTAATTTTATTCTCGTCATAGAACTTTCTGATTCGTGACATATAAGAGTTCATCACCGAGTCGCTGCATGCTATTGCCATTCTGTAATAGTCGTCGGGATTACCCACCTGAACCGAGTCGGTTCCCTGATAGTATGTAGCAAAAGCTGCACGCCACAAATTGACATCAGTTTTCATTGCACGGACTGCATCGCGGGTTATACGCGAATAGTTGAAATCTGAGTTCACACTGTTGGGGAAGCCACCTGTACGCATAACCAGAGCATCGGCACGGTCGAGGTCATTCATTATACTGTCGAGAGCCACACATGGATGCACCTGAGGATATGTGCCCAAGTCGCTGTCATTAAGGCTTGCCTTGTAAGAGAGAGGAATATCACGGAATGTACGCACAAGGTAGAAGTGTGCCATTGCTCGCAAAGCATACATCTCACCCATTACAATGTCGCAGTCGCCCTGTGTAAAGTTGGGGTCACGCTCCACTACCAGAGGTGCGAACTCAAGTACAAGGTTGGCATAGTTTATGGCTCTGTAGAATACAGCCCAGTTACAGTAACTGTTATCATCGCGCAGGTTGCCCTCTACAATATATTTGTATGTGATATTTGAACTGCTCTTTCTTACGCACATATTGTCGCCGCGAAGTTCACCCCACACAACCATACGCTCAACAGCATCCTTGCTGAGCAATTGCAGATAGCCTGTAGCCATCATACCGTTGACATCATCGACTGTTTGCCAGAAATTCTCGTGTATAATATCGTTTGCAGGGTAAATTGTAAGGAAGTCGGTACATGATACTAACAATGTCATTCCCGACAAGAGTGCTGCCGATATTGTATTTTTGAATATCTTTCTCATCTTTTTCATAATAACCAACTTTATATTGTTAGAAACCTACCGATAAAGATAGTGTGTATGAGCGTGAGCGTGGAGTCTTTGCACTGTCGTACGCACGTCCCCATGCACCTGCCGAAACCTCGGGGTCAAGACCTGTATATTTTGACAGGAAGAAGAGGTTATCGGCCGAAGCATACATTGTAAGCGACTCAAGACCATAGTTCTTAAGCCATTTCTTATCGAAGCTATATGATACCTGCAGATACGAGAGACGAAGATAAGATGCGTCCTCAACAAAGCGGTCACTGCCAAGATAGTTGTAACCCACACCTTTCAACGCACGGGGAATCTCTGTTATGTCACCCTCTTTGCGCCAACGCCAGTTAACCGCGTTGCTCTGGTTGTTGTTGCCGAACATATTCTCGACATCCATACGGGCGCTGTTGATAACGTCGACATCCCAACGATACGAGAAGTTGGTCTTTAAAGAGAATCGTTTGTAATTGAATGTAAAGCCGAAACCTCCCTGTGCCTTGGGGTTTGAATTACCAAGGTAAACGAGGTCGAGCTCATTGATATTACCATCGTGATTTATATCCTCGTACATAGCATCACCGCCATTGAACTTGTAGGTGTAGCTGTTGAGCTCTGAGTCGTAGTTGAATACCATCGGCTTGGGAGTACCGTCGGGTTGATAAACCACGTTTCCGTTAGCATCGCGCACAATGGGACACGAGCCGTCACGTCCATGAGCCTCTTCATCAAGAGCTTTTCTCCAGTTCTTATAGCTGTAGCGGTACACACCCTTGTAGCGGAAACCGTAGATTGACGCAAGAGGATTACCTATCTGGATACGGCCGAGATATGAACCGTTCTTGAAATCGTAATCGGGATTATTGTTCTTGAGGACACTGGCCTCCATTTCGGTTACTTCGTTGAAGTTCTGTCCTACGTTGAAATAGGCGCTAAAGGTAAGGTCCTTGGCTATCTTGAGTCTGTTGAGATTAAGATTGAACTCCCAACCCGAGTTTTCAACCGCACCGGTATTCTTGTATGCAAGTTTATCGTGTCCGGTAGAGGTGGGGATGCTGTAGTTCTGCATCAGCTGGTTCTTTGTTGTACTGAGATAGTAGTTGAACGAACCGTCAATCATATCATTAAAGAATCCGAAGTCGGAACCGATATTGAACTCACGCTTGTCGGATGCCCTCAGACCACTCAGACGTATACCGCCCTGCTGGAATCCTGTAATGCCAAGATAGCTTCCAGCAGGAGTATATTTGGTGTACATGAGATACTCCTGTCCGGGAGTATTACCTGCCCAACCATAGCTGGGACGTATTGAGAACATTGACAACACAGGCTTTGCCCATTGCATCCAAGGCTCGTCAGATACGTTCCAACGTCCCGAGATAGAGGGGAATACAGTCCATTTGCGGTCTTCACCAAACTGGGTGTGTCCCTCACCACGCACCGCAAGACCGAATATATACTTCGACTTATATGAGTAGTGCGACTGATATGTAAAGTTCAAACTGCGCGACTGTCCTTTACCTGTAGTGGCAGAAGAGAGATATGAACCGATTGTTGTACTGTTGAATCCGTTGGGCAGACCGTATGTAGCCTGATTCTGTGTAGTATTGTTACTTGTGTTCATCTCGAACTGTCCCGACATTGTGAGATAGTGGTCGGAGTTGCCAAGATAGGGGGTAAACACCAATTGGTGGCGTGTTGTGAATTGCAGCGACTTGCTGTCGTATACTTGTGAGGTATTAATGTCTTCACCCGTCCAACTGTTGTTCGACAGTGATGCAGGAAGATACTTCTGGTCGGAGAGGGTTGCTGCATTCATATAGACAAGACCACGGTACTTGAGCTGTGTCTCATCATCGTCAAGTCCGAGCAAGTTATACTCGAGTGTTATCTGTGGGCTCACACTGTAGCTCTCTTGGTCGTTCTGCGCAAGGTTACCCAATGCGACAGGGTTTCTGAAGACTTTCTGGTCGTCTTTAAAAGTATCGCTGGCGTTCGAGAGCATCTTATAGTAATCGGGGGTGTTGTTGCCATACTGGTCCTGATACCATATACTCATGTTGGGCATAATCTTTTGCGCAATGGCCAAAAGGTCGTCGTAGTTCTTTTGGTTATTGGTATAAGAGAATGCAAACTCGGCCTGTACCTTTATTCGGTCAGAGACAAAATAGTCGAGTGACAGACGCGATGAGTATGTCTCGAGGTACTGTTTTATGATAGTACCTGTTTCATTTGTATATGCACCCGAGATACGGAACGTTGCCTTTTCTCCACCACCGTTAAGGTTTATGCTATACTCGTTGCGGTAACCGTGCTTTGTCACGGCATCTACCCAATCGGTATTCTCGTTAAAGTTCTGATACTGCGAGAAATTGGTGTCGTAGTTAAGCTCGGGGATGTCAGTCTGGGTCTGTGTGGGGTTGAAGTGCGACTCTTTCAACAACATTGTATAGTCGTCACCGTTCAACAGATTAAGTCCTTTAGGTATCCACTTGTCCTTGAACTTTACCGAGAAGTTCACACGTGTAGGACCTCTGCGTCCGCGCTTTGTCTTAATCTTGATGACACCATTGGCACCGCGAGAACCCCAGATGGCACAAGATGCAGCATCTTTCAACACCTCGAAAGACTCAATATCATCGGGGTTCACCGAAAGAAGTTCCGAAAACTGCTCGTTGTTGAGGTTGGTAAAGTCGAATGAGTTGCTCTCTTCCTGTGGCATCTCCCAGATGTTGTCGTTTACCACGATAAGCGGCTCGGCATTACCCGAGATATTCGCCGTACCACGCAAACGCATCTGTGTACCCGAGCCAAGGTCACCGCTTGAGAAGACAACGTCGAGACCGGCAATCTGTCCCTGCAAAGCCTCATCGACCGATGCGAACGAGAGTCCTTCCATCTCGCTCATCTCGAACTTTTGTGTTGCCGATGATACCTCGCGCTCAAGAATCTCGAGCGCACCGTTGCGGCTGCGGGGCTTGGCTGTTATGACAACCTCTTCAATGAGGTTATCCTCGGCAAGTTCAATATTGAACACAGTACGCGAGCCAATCTCAAGATTTGCGGTCTTATAACCGATATATGAGACTACAAGGCGGTTACTTGTGTTTTTCACAACCATAGAGAAGTTACCTTCCATGTCGGTGGTAACAGCCTCAATGATACGGTCGCTTTTATCGCGCTCGGTTACGTTCACCATAATAAGCGGACCTTCGGTTTTGCTGGATACATTACCCGAGATACGTGCACTCCTTTGCGCAAAAGCCGAAAGGGTTGCGAAACAACACAGTACAAGTATCAATAACTGTTTTACCTTTATCATGACTTTACTCTTTATTCTTAAATAATATTGCCATTGTTATCCACCTTTGCGGCAGGTGTTTCACTCTCGTTGCCGTTTTCATCAACATAGAGATAGGTATATGTGACCGACTTTCCTTCATCCGAAGCAACCTTCTTGCGCCAATATCCGTCGTTGTCGATGAGCATCTTCTCGTTGCGCTTGCTGTAGACATACTCTTCCATGTCCATCTTGTCGCTGCTCGAAGTCTTTTTCATCAGATAACCTATCTTCTTATAGCTGTACGAGCCATCTGAGTTCTCTTCGAGTATTGTTCCGCAATTTGCAACAAGATACTTGCCGTTGTCGAGTGAGCCGGTGAGGCCTGTCACAGCCATAGAATCGACAAGTTCTCCGTCATTGGCAAAACGCTTGTAGTTGCCGTCATATCCAAACAATCCCTTGTTTTCGAGAATATTGTCTATCTGATGAAGGACTGCATAAGATGCTGTTTCGAGATAAATAGCAAATTTTGATGTATTAATCATATTTCCGGCTGTACGACAGAAGAAGAGCATATCGCGTGCCATGGCGTTCCAACTTTGTCCCTCTTCGCCGGCGGTTGTCACAACTCGTGCAGTGTTGTTCATGTTATCGGTAATCTCGATTGTTGCATTGCTGCCCGAACCGACACCTGTAACGTCAACCTCGTAGAAACGATCCGACTCGTAATTGATTGCAGAGGTCTCATATGTACCCGAGTTAATCACATTGTCGACATACAACGAGTTATCCTGAAAGTGATAACGGGCAAAATTGTTCAACAGAGATATGTACGACAATGCCTTTGCTCTCTTATCGGTGCCGTCGAGTGTGTCCACAAGCTCGGTATATACCTCTTCCCATGTAGGAAGACCCTTCTCATATGCCTTTTGCAAAGCATCGTTTGTAGGCACATAAACGGTATAATGGTAGGTATTGAAGAAGGGAACAGCGAAATCGCGGGGAATATATCGTCCTGTCGATGAACTGTTCAAAGAGGTAAATATCGAATATTTGTTTATACTGTCAATCTTGCTGAGTTTGGTATCCTCTTTGCTGAAATCGGGGTATATGATTCCGAGCATAGACTCTATTGTAGCCATCGGTGTAAGACCGTCCGATTCGTAGGCTGTACCAACGCACAGATTGAAGAAGTTCCTGAAGTCATCAACCTTTGAACTATCGGGGTGCATCTTATGATATACCGATTTTGTAGGAGGTGCAGGAATACCGCTCTCCATGTCATTCCCGCTTTCCGATACTGTACAGTATGTTATACCGTTTTCCTGATCATAGCGTTCAGAAACCTTTACAGCTGTTCCTTTTTCGAGGTTAAGACCACCGTAGAATTTCACATCAAGGTTATCAGTGTTGGTATTATTGACCTCGCATTTGATGGTACCATAGCCTTTTGAGATATGATATTTGTTGGGACTGGTCTCTACATCACCTATTATAATCAGATACTCCATCAGGTCTTTCAGACGGTTCGACAAGAAGTTCTCGGGTGAAGCACTGTTTTCAGTGTCCCACTTGAACTTGGTAGCGGCTGTATACTCGTTATACTTTGTATTTACCGATTGGCCTTCTATCGCATAGTTCTCGAGTGTATCGCCAAGTTCGAATGTCTGAGGATTATAGAGATAACGCTTAGCCCATAGCTTGACAGCCGGTACTGTGTCATATTCCATTACGCCACTTTTGTTGTCGTAGTAGAATTTATATGCTGTAGGCGCACCTGTTTCAATAGATACAGGGTCGTAGTATACAAAATACTCGTCATCGGGAACCAACAGAGTGTATGTAGCATCCATAGCCAACAGATAGGGACGATAACCCAGTTTATCTATCAGCTGTTTCATGATTGCCATGTTCTTCATGTAGAGAGGAGGAGCCGACACAGCCTCAAACTCATCGGGACCGAACACATTGTTCAACACATATATGACACCGTTATTGGCAACGACACACTCTTCCACATCCTTTGATTTTATACCAAGTTCCTCGAAACTGTCATTCTGGACAAGGTGGAATTTACTTGGTACTGAACCCACGAATGAGGGACGCATAAGGTTATTTACGAACGATGCTATAATCTGATTGGGAATATAATCGAGCGCATCAAGTATCGACAGAGGATTTGAGCTGTCTATCTTTGCAATTGCTTCGGGTGCTGCATACAGTTCTACAAGGAATTCACCGGGACCCTTGGGACCGAAGAATTTGAACATATGCTCATCGTTGGGTACATATATAGCAGCCATGTCAGAAAGGACATTTGTAGAGCCGTTTACTATATGATTCCAACCCGGGTCAAATTTAAGCAGCTCGGCCTCGTTGTCTATTGTTGTCTGCACCGAGATATTATTGGCAACATCGTCCAAGGGGTAATTCTCGGAGTAGTTAAGATAGCGCAACACGAACACACTGTCATTTGTGTCGTTGATGCGGTTATACTCACTTGATAGTGATGAGTTATATACAGGCACGCTGAAACGGTCGACTAAGTAGCTGAAAATTTTAGTCTTGGGATGTTCGCGCAACTCCTGAGCCATGTTTGATGGGGGCAACAGCACACCGTCCATCTTATATACATAACCGTTCTTACATGTAATGGTAAGCGAGTCATCTGAATACTCATCGTATGTGATGCCGCTTGGCAATATCTGGTTCTGATATATGAAAGCCTCGTTTCCTGTACGCGGAGTCGACGGAGTATTGAAAAGGATGTTCACATCTTCACTTGTAATATCCTTGCTCTTTACATATTCACGAAGGAAATGCACCATCATGGGGTCGGTTCCGTCAAGGGCCAACAGCAAACCGTCGCCACCCTTCTCGGCACGAAACTTGTTCCAATAACTGTTATTACGGGGAATGCCACAGCCGTTTGTCAGTCCGCTGGCGAAATAGGGTATAGAGTCGACACCCTGAAGCGAAGTAGTGCGTCGCAGACACGAAGACTCAATAGGAGGATTACCCGGAAGACTCGACATCATATCAAGCAGATAGGCGTTGTCGAGCATAGAGCCGAAGAGCAGGATTCTCATTTGTGCTATCGACAAATCATCTACCGACTTTACTCCCCAGCGGTTATTCTCGAAGAATCTCATATATGCCGAGTCATCTGCCACAAACAGTGTCTTGCTACCTGTCTGTGCAAGTACATTAGCATAATCGAGAGAATCGATGATAGATGTTGTAACATTATATGTACTGCCGTCTGTGCCGGTTTTAAGAAAATCATATATACTCTCGCCAAGCCATGGTGGACGGGTGTTATCCTGTGGATAGTCGTCGAGGATATCCTCACACGATGTCAGCAGGCCGCCTGACAAAAACACAAAAGATAGTATTAACGCTGCAGAATTCAGCTTTCTTAAACGGCGTTTAAACATACACATAAGTTTTATTGTTAATTCTTTTATTTACAATTTAATAAAATATCATGACACATGTATACAAAATACAACATCATATCACGCAAAAATAGTTTTTTAAATTAAATGTTCAAATAAATTAGTATAAAATTAATTATTATTTGTAAAAACGGCATAATACAACATAACAGCGCCAACCACAATTATGGTTGGCGCTGTTATGTTGTATTATCAATATCTTATATTTTATCTGTTGCGTGCTTTTGAGATAAGCAGAAAGTCGAGAATGGTGAGTGCCGACATGGCTTCGACAACAGGCACCGCGCGTGGAACGACACAGGGGTCGTGTCTTCCGCGTGCAAGAACGGTAGTCTCTTCACCCGACACCGAGATTGTTGGCTGCTGCATAAGCAACGTTGCAACCGGCTTGAAAGCCACTCTGAAGTAGATATCCATGCCGTTTGATATTCCGCCCTGTATGCCTCCGCTGTTATTGGTGGTGGTACCCACATGCCCGTCTTTGACACAGAATATATCGTTCTGCTGCGAGCCACGGCCACAGGCTCCGGCAAAGCCGTTGCCATATTCAAAACCCTTGGCTGCATTTATTGAAAGCATTGCCTGAGCCAGACGTGCCGACAATTTATCGTAAAGCGGCTCACCAAGCCCCACGGGAGCACCCTTCACAACACATGTCACCACACCGCCTACAGTATCGCCCTCGCGCTTTACATCGAGTATCAGTTGCTCCATACGGGCTGCAACCTGCGCATTGGGGCAACGCACGACATTGGAGTCGACAGCAGACAGGTCGTGCTTTTCGTACGAGCCGGGCAGTTCAATCTCGCCCACACGCGAAGTGTAGGCACATATCTCAATACCATGCTCCTTAAGCACCAATTGGGCAAGCGCACCTGCACACACCCTTACCGCTGTTTCACGTGCCGATGAGCGCCCACCGCCACGATGGTCGCGCACGCCATATTTTGCAGTATATACATAATCGGCATGCGAGGGCCTGTACACATTACGAAGATTCTCGTAATCGGCACTGTGGTTATTGTTATTCCTTATGATAAAAGCTATTGAAGTGCCGGTAGAGCGTCCTTCGAAAATACCCGAAAGGAATTCAACCTCATCGGCCTCGTTACGCGACGTTGTTATTGCGCTCTGTCCGGGACGACGACGCATCATCTGCGTATGTATATACTCTTTATCAATAAGGATACCCGACGGATAGCCGTCAAGCACTCCACCGATAGCCTCGCCATGCGACTCTCCAAAAGTCGTAAGCCTTAGCAGTGTTCCGAATGTATTCATCTGTGTAACACGGTATTAAAGAGCATTGCTCTTTGATTCATATACTTATTAATGGCAGCAGCCACCTTCGCAACCGTCGCCACAGCCATCACCGCCGCAACCGCTGCAACCGCCACAACCCTTGGCAGCAGCACGCAGCTGCTCGTAGAACTTCTTGAGCTCGCTCTCCTTGGCAGGACGGTTCTCGATTACCGAGCCCACAAACTGCAGGTCGCATCCTGCAAGAGGGTGATTGAAGTCGAGTACTACCTTCATGGGAGTAACCTCCTTGACGACTGCATAGACAATAGACTTGTCGATGTTACGCACCATCTCAATGATATTACCCTCGTAGATATGCTCCGAATCGAACTTGCCGTTAATGGTAAAGTCCTCGCGGCTGTGCTCCTGAACATGGGTGGGTTCATACTCACCGAAAGCCTCGGCGCTGGGGATTGTAAAATCGAACTCCTCGCCCTTCTTAAGGTTCTTCAAACGCTCTTCAAAAGCATCGAGAGTATATCCTACACCTGTCAAGAAAGCAAAAGGCTGCTCTTTTGTTGTCTTTTCCCACTCTTCGCACACTCCGTCGCGATGTTTGTAAAGCGTATATGCTACGCGCAAATACTTGTTCTCTATTTCCATAGTTCTTTAAGTTTTATTGTTTATTGTTTGTTTTCAGATAATCGAGCATCTCGGGAGTAAATCCCTCGATATATGTCGCATGCCCTGCAAGCAATGCCTCGGCAATTGCCACAAAGCCATGCAACGACGGTTTGAACAGTTTCTCGTCGGCCACTGCATCACCAAGCAACAGAGCTGCCATTATAGAATAAGACGCCATTTCGTATATGCGGCGCGACAGGAAGTCAAGCGACTCCTGACTGCCCAACGAAAGTACCGTCTCAACTGCCGCCTTATATTTTTGTGTAAGTGACAACACCCTGTCGTACAACGGTTTCAACTCCTCGGGCACCTCAATGGCAAGGTACTCGTCGAGCAGCTGGGCATAGTATCCGCTGGTAGCATAACGTATGGCTGCAACCACCTGCAATTGTGTTGTTCCTTCGTATATCGATGTGATACGCGCATCGCGATAAAGACGTTCACATACATAGTCGCGCATGTATCCCGAACCGCCATGTACCTGCACACAGTCGTAAGCATTCTGGTTGGCAATCTCGCTGCCTATACCCTTTACGATGGGAGTGAGCGCATCGGCTTTCTTGGCAAACAGTTTGGATTCGTTGCGCTCTTCGGGAGTAAGGGCACGCTCACGCGAAAGTGTATTGAACTGTCCTGTCATATCCACGTTGCGTGCTGTCTCATACAGAAGGCTGCGTGCCGCATCCAGACGGGCCTTCATTGCGCCTAACATCTCATATACGGCAGGGAATGTTATAATCTCCTTACCGAACTGCTTGCGGTTATGTGCATATTCAAGAGCCTCGTTATATGTCGCCTGAGCAATACCCACACTTTGTGTTGCAATTCCCAAGCGGGCACCGTTCATCAGTGACATCACATATTTTATAAGTCCCATACGGCGACTGCCGCACAACTCGGCACGTGCGTGGTTGAAGACAATCTCGCATGTGGGCGAGCCATGAATACCCATCTTGTTCTCGATGCGGCGTGTATGAACTCCTCCGCACCCTTTCTCTACTATAAAGAGCGAGAGTCCGCGACCATCCACACTGCCCTCTTCGCTGCGCGCAAGCACCAGATGAACATCTGAATCGCCATTTGTAATAAAGCGTTTCACTCCGTCGAGATACCAGCAACCATCCTCTTCGCTGTATGTCGCCTTGAGACGGACACTCTGCAGGTCACTGCCGGCATCGGGCTCGGTAAGGTCCATCGACATTGTTTCGCCGGCACAGATACGTGGGAGATAGCGCTGACGCTGCTCATCGCTACCGAAACTGTGTATAGTCTCGGCACAATCCTGTAACCCCCACAGATTACCGAAGGCGGCATCGGCACGTGTAACTATATCCTGAATAAGAATAAAGACCGTACGGGGGAAGTTAAGACCTCCATATTCGCGCGGCATGGATATTCCCATAAGACCGGCCTTGCGGAAAAGGTCGAGATTCTGCTCTGTTGCAGGCGCATACTCCACCCTGCCATTATTGAGTGTAGGACCCTCTTCTTCAACAGCCATAGCATTGGGGGCAACGACCTCGGCACACAATTCGCCAACGAGGTTAAGTACCAGTTCATATCCCTCTATAGCCTCGGCAAAGTCAACGGGAGCATAATTATACTTCTCGGCATCGCTATACCCATGTTCCTGCATCTCTACGATGCGTTTCATCAACGGGTGCGACAGATAGTGTCTCAATATTCTGTTGTTATCGGTATAATAGTTCATGACTTCTGCTGATAAAAGTTTATTAATTTTGGAACTACCTCTTCGACCGTACCGGTTATCACATAGTCGGCAATCGAGTTAATGGGAGCATTGGGATCGCTGTTCACCGATATTATTATACCGCTGTCCTGCATTCCTGATATATGCTGCACCTGACCCGATATACCGCAGGCGATATATACTTTTGGACGCACTGTAAGACCTGTCTGTCCTATCTGACGGTCGTGCGAGGCAAAGCCTGCATCAACAGCAGCACGGGTTGCACCCACATCGCCATGCAGCAGATGTGCCAATGTGTGCAGCATTTCGAAATTCTCTTTGCTGCCCACGCCGTAACCGCCGGCGACAACCACCTGAGCACCTTTGAGATTATTCTTGCGGGGCTCGACATGACGCTCTATTATATGCACTGCAAAATCGGCATCGCACACATAATCGTCTACATTGTGAGTTACAACTTTACCCTCGTAGCTGTCGGGTCGAGACTTTATAAGCGGCATCACACCCTCGCGCACGGTTGCCATCTGCGGACGATGATAAGGGTTGACAATTGTAGCAACAATATTACCGCCGAAGGCAGGGCGTATTGAATAGAGCAGATTCTCTATCGTGCCGCCACTCTTCTTATCTTCGTAATTGCCGAGTTCAAGTGCTGTACAGTCGGCAGTGAGGCCACTCTCCAATGTCGAAGAGAGACGCGGTGCAAGGTCGCGACCGACAACTGTTGCACCAAGAAGCAATATCTGCGGCTGCTCCTCTTTCACCAGCTTGCACAGTACCGATGTATAGGGCTGTGTTGTATAATAGGCAAGACGCTCATCATCGAACAGATGCAGCGTATCGACTCCATAGGGGACCAGCTGCTGCGGAACGGCTGAAAGATTATATCCGAGTGCTGCCGCATGAAGTTCAACACCCAATGTATCGGCAAGCTGACGTCCCTTACTCAAAAGTTCCATACTAACCTCGGCAACTTTGTTACCGTCGAGTTCGCAATATACCAATATATTGTTCATAGTTTTATCCGATTGTATGGTTAGACAACAGTTCGCCGACAAGGGCTTTCAGATCTTCGTCGGATGCAGTGTAACGCTTGCTCTCCTTTGCCTGAAACACTACATTCTCAACCTTGCGCACTTTCGTTGGAGAACCCTGAAGGCCACACTTTGAGGCATCGCCCCCGATGTACTCAAGACTCCACTCCTTCAACTGCAGCCGGCTGTCGGCAGCCAATTGTGCCGAATAGCGGAAGTCGGGTGCAGCCTGCTCGGCAGGTATTGCTGCACGATGGAAGCGCAACAGGCGATAGGCATTTGCCGGACGGCAAGAGTCGGCTGCAGCATCGACTGTGAGCAGCAGAGGCAATGGAGCCTCAACCCTCTCTACACCGTTCTCTATTGAACGCTCCACAACCACCTTTTCGGGTTGCAGATCTACTATTCGGCGTGTATATGTAACCTGTGGCAGTCCCAACTGTTGAGCCACCTGAGGACCCACCTGAGCCGTATCGCCATCGATAGCCTGACGGCCACAAAGAATTATATCGTAACTGCCTATCTTTTTGATTGCAGCTGCAAGGGCATAGGAAGTCGCAAGTGTATCGGCACCTGCAAAGGCGCGGTCGGTAAGCAGAATACCCTCATCGGCACCCCGATACAAAGCTTCGCGCAAAATTTCTGCAGCCCTGTGGGGACCCATTGTAAGCACAGTGATACGGCTCTCGGGATTTCTCTCTTTAAGCAGCAGAGCCTGTTCCAGCGCATTCAAATCCTCGGGATTGAATATGGCAGGCAAAGCCGCACGATTGATTGTACCATCGGCATTCATCGCATCGTTGCCCACATTGCGAGTGTCGGGAACCTGCTTGGCCAATACAATGATATTCAATTTCATAGTCTAAAAATTTAAAGCGAAGCTACACTCGGCACCATTCTCAAGAAATGAGCCTTAGAACAAAAATGGAGTTGTCCGATGCTTCACTTGTCATTTAACAAATGCAAAGATAAGAAAGCATTTCGGTTTATTAAAATATTTTTATAATTCTAAAATGGAAGAGATTCGATATTTTTTCATTATTTAACACACCGTCATGTAAAAAATGAACAGCAGTTGGAAATAATCGGGAAATTTAATCGAGCTTATTGGAAAATACCAAAACAGTTTCCTATATTCGCAGAATATAATTGTACGAAATCAATTGATTATTCATGAATGTAAAAGGAATCAGTGCGTTTATAATTTCAATGATAGCTTTATTTACAGGTATCGCACCGGCTCAGGGACAAGATGATGGCGAGCCGGAGAAGAAATTCATAACCATAGAAGGTAAAAAGCTGATACGCGACGGCAAGCCCTACCACTTCATCGGTACAAACTTGTGGTATGCGCCTATCCTTGGCTCTACCGGCGAGGGAGGCAACCGCGAGAGGCTGCATAAAGAGCTTGACAACCTGAAGGCAATGGGAATAGAGAACCTTCGCATATTGGCAGGTGCCGACAAAGGCAGCACGAATGCCAACAGTGTAGTACCGGCTCTTCAGGATAAGCCGGGCGAACTTGACGAGAGCCTTTTGATAGGACTCGACTATACGCTTGCCGAACTTGAGAAACGTAATATGACTGCTGTTATATATCTCACAAACTCGTGGGACTGGAGCGGCGGTTATGGTTTCTATCTGCGTGAGTGCGGCTATGGCGACTCGCCCAATGCTGCAGGCGAAGGATATTATGAATATGTGAAATATGCGTCGAATTTTGTTGCCGAGGAACGCGCTCTTGAGCTATACTACAACCATGTAAAGGCAATAGTATCGCGCAAGAACACAATCACAGGACGCTACTACAAGGACGAGCCCTCCATTATGGCATGGCAGATATGCAACGAGCCGCGTCCCTTCTCAAAAGATAACCAGAGCAAGATGGCACGCTGGCTGTCAAAGAGTGCCAAATTGATTAAGAGCATCGACAGCAACCATCTGGTGTCGACAGGCAGCGAAGGCTACTACGGCTGCGAAGCCAACGAACATACATGCGAATTCATTCACGGTGACCCTAACATCGACTACCTTACCGTCCATGTGTGGCCACTCAACTGGGGTTGGGCAAGCAGAAACACACCCGACAACGACATTGATGCAGCATGCCAGAAAAGCGGCGAATACATCGACATGCATGTGAAGATGGGAGAGAACATAAACAAGCCCGTCATAATAGAAGAGTTCGGATACTGCCGCCGCGGAAACAGCAACAGCCTAAAAGCCGATGTCGAGAGCCGCGACAAGCTCTATGCCTACATTTTCGAGCGTGTCAAGAAGAGCGCCGAAGAGAACGGTGTCATTGCCGGATGCAATTTCTGGGGATGGGGCGGCGCCGGACGTCCGACGAGCGACGAGTGGAAAGCCGGAGACGATTTTCTGTGCGACCCTCCTCACGAGCCACAAGGATGGTATTCGGTTTTCGACTGCGACAAATCGACTATATCTCTCATAAAGAAATATACCAAAAAATTTAACAAATAAAATATATAACCTATGTACAGCAACGACAAGCGCATCGTTATTACCCTCGATGCAGGAGGTACAAACCTCGTATTCAGTGCCATGAAGGCAGGCAAGTTCATTTTGGATCCTATCTCAAAACCATCAAATGCACACGACCTTGACATGTGCCTCGCAACAATTGTTGCAGGATTCGAAGAGGTAATTGCAAAGCTCGAAGAGAAGCCTGTTGCAATAAGTTTTGCTTTCCCCGGCCCTGCTGACTATCCACGTGGCATCATCGGTGGTTTCTTGCCCAACTTCCCCTCGTTCCGCGACGGTGTGGCACTCGGCCCGTTCCTTGAGGATAAGTTCGGTATCCCCGTATTCATAAACAACGACGGTGACCTCTTCGCCTATGGCGAGGCACTTGGCGGTGTACTCCCCGAAATCAATGCACGTCTGAAAGAACTCGGTTCACCCAAACAGTACAAGAACCTCCTCGGTTACACATTCGGAACAGGATTCGGTATCGGTGTTGTTATAAACAACGAGCTCAACCGAGGCGACAACTCATGTGTAGAGACATTCTGTCTGCGCCACAAGCAGATGCCCGAGGTCATTGTTGAAGAGGGTGTTGCAATACGCGCCGTACAGCGAGTATATGGCGAGAAGTCGGGCAACATGGAGCACGGCCTTACTCCCAAGGATATCTGCGAAATTGCCGACGGCGTACGCCCCGGCAACATAGAGGCTGCGAAAGAGGCCTTTGCTACAATGGGAACAATCGCAGGTGCCGCTATGGCAACTGCAGTGACATTGGTTGACGGACTTATTGTATTGGGCGGTGGTGTATGCGCTGCAAGCCGTTGGATCATGCCTTCTCTGCTTAAGGAGATGCGCTCTACAATCAAGACCTTGAAGGGCGACGATGTAAACCTTGTACAGATGAAGGTATATGACCTTGACAACCCCGAGGAGTTCGCACAGTTTGCCAAAGGCGATGTAAAGACCATCAAGGTATACGGAAGCGAGCGTACAGTGGAATTCGACACTCAGAAGAGAGTGGGTGTTGCAATATCACGCATGGGCGCAAGTCAGGCAATATGCATGGGAGCATACTCATTTGCACTGAGCGAACTCGACAAACGATAAACAACTGAAACATACGATGAAACGATACATATTACTTTTGAGCACACTGCTGGCGGCCATAAGCATGCCGGCACAAGAGCCAGCCGATTGGGTGGATCCATTCATTGGAACAACTAATTTCGGAACAACCAACCCCGGAGCACTATGCCCCAGCGGTATGATGTCGGTTGTACCTTTCAATGTAATGGGCAGCGACCTAAATGTTCAGGATAAGGATTCACGCTGGTGGTCGGCTCCTTACGAGTACAGCAACAAATACTTCACCGGCTATGCACACGTTGCACTGAGCGGTGTAGGCTGTCCCGAGGCTTCGTCGTTGCTTGTGATGCCCACTACAGGCGAACTCAACGTCGACTATCACAGCTACGGTTCGGAGTATTCCGACGAGAAGGCAACACCCGGCTATTTTGCAAACAGCCTTAAGAAGTATGGTATAAAGACCGAGGTTACAGCCACCACACGCACCTCGTGCGAGCGTTACACCTTCCCTGCCGGCAAGGGCCACATCCTGTTGAACCTTGGCGAGGGACTCACCAACGAGAGCGGAGCGACTGTGCGCCGTGTAAGCGAGACCGAGATTGAGGGTGTCAAGTTGCTTGGTACTTTCTGCTATAATCCCGGAGCGGTGTTCCCCATCTATTTTGTGATGCGAGTGGACAAGGTTCCCACCAAGAGCGGTTACTGGAAAAAACAGCCTTTGTTCAAGGGTGTCGAGGCCGAATGGACCGTTGACGATGGCGAGTACAAGCTTTACACCAACTACAACCGAGAAATCTCGGGCGACGACATAGGCTTCTGGTTCACTTACGACGACCTCAAAGAGGGCGAGCAGATTATCGTACGTATGGGTGTCTCGTTTGTATCAACCGAGAATGCACGCGAGAACCTCAACAAGGAGCAACAGAGCCAATCATTCGACCAGCTGCGCACCGAAGCACGCAAGCAGTGGAACAACGACCTTGGACGCATCCGCGTAACAGGTGGTACAGACGAACAGAAAACAGTGTTCTACACAGCACTCTACCACGCTCTCATCCACCCCAACATCGTAAGCGACTGCAACGGCGAATATCCCGCAATGGAGAGCGGACTGACAACAAAAAGCGATTACACACGCTATACAATCTTCTCGCTTTGGGACACATACCGCAATCTTCACCAGCTGATGACACTTGTATATCCCGAGCGTCAGATTGACATGCTGCGTTCAATGGTAGGCATGTACAAGGAGTGGGGTTGGTTGCCACGTTGGGAGCTCTATGGCCGCGAGACATATACCATGGAGGGTGACCCCGCTGCTATTGTGATAGCCGACAGCTATGTAAAGGGATTGCGTGACTTCGATTACAAGACTGCATACGAGGCCATGATAAAATCGGCAACCACACCCGGTGCCGAGAACCCCATACGAGCAGATATCGACCCATACATAAAGGACGGCTACATTCCCCTCGGTTATTTTGCAAATGACCTTTCGGGCGACAACTCGGTGTCACACGCGCTCGAGTACTGCGCAGCCGACTATGCAATCTCGCAGATGGCCGACTCTTTGGGATACAAGAATGATGCAAAGACATTCCTGAAACGTGCACAGAGCTACCGCAGATATTTCTGCAAGGAGTTCGGAACACTGCGTCCCATAACAAAGGATGGCAAATTCCTTGAGGATTTCGACGCAGCCACAGGCAAAAACTTTGAGAATATCCCCGGATTCCACGAGGGTTCGGCATGGAGCTACACATTTGCCGTGCCTCACGATGTCAAGGGACTTGCACGTCTTATGGGCGGCAACAAGGCATATGTAAAGAGCCTGCAGTATGTGTTTGACGAGGATCACTACGACCCCGCCAACGAGCCCGACATAGTATATCCCTATCTCTTCAGCCGTTTCAAGGGCGAGGAGTGGCGCACACAGCGCGAAGTAAAGAAGCTGCTCGACACACACTTCAAGGCTGCCCCCAACGGCATCCCCGGCAACGACGATACAGGAACAATGTCGGCTTGGGCAGTATTCTCAATGATGGGAATATACCCCGACACACCATCGGAACCCTACTACACACTCACCACACCGGTATTCGATCGTGTAGAGATAGATACAGACAAGGGTACAATCACAATTGAGGCTACACGCCCCGACAAGGATTGCCACTACATCGAAAGCATGACATTGGGCAACAAGCCTTTGCGCAAGTACCGTATCACACACAACGAGTTGTTGGATAAAAAGAACCTCACATTCAAACTTAAAGCACAACCAAAATGAAAATAGCAAAGACATTAATGGCAGCAACCATGCTGCTTGCAGCCTGCACACAGGCACCGACCGAAAAACTGACATCATATGTCAACCCTCTGATAGGTTCGGGAGGCCATGGACACGTATTCGTAGGTGCACACGTTCCCTTCGGAATGGTACAATTGGGACCCACCAGCGTAACAACAACATGGGACTGGTGTTCGGGTTATCATCAGGACGAGAACTCGGTTATAGGTTTCTCTCATACTCACCTTAGCGGAACAGGTATCGGCGACCTCTTCGATGTGACAGTGATGCCCGTAACAGGCGAGGTTACATACGCACGCGGAGTCTTGGATGACGAGAAGTCGGGATTGTGGTCACCTGCCGACCGCACACAAGAGGTTGCAAAACCCGGATACTACAGCGTACCCCTTACAAGATATAACATCAAAGCAGAGCTTACATCTACCGCACGCGTAGGTATGCACAGATATACCTTCCCCGCATCAGCCGATGCTGCATTGGTGTTCGACCTTGAGAACGGCGGTTGCTGGGACAAGTCTACCGAGACATCAATGAACGCCGAGGGCAACAGATACATTGTAGGTTATCGCTATTCTACCGGTTGGGCCAAGGACCAGAAGGTATATTTTGCAGCTGAGCTGTCGAAAGACTTCAACAAGTTCGAGTTGCACGGAAACAACAACATGTATGGCCGCGTATCATTTGAGACTACAGAGGGCGAAGAGGTATTGCTGAAGGTTGCGATATCACCTGTAAGCATCGAAGGAGCAAAAGCGGCATTGGCAGCCGAGCTTCCCCACTGGGACTTCGACAAGGTAGCACTTGAGGCCGACGCGGCATGGGAGAATGAACTCTCTAAGATACGTATCAAGAGCAACAGCGTTGTACCTGCAGCAACATTCTACACCGCCATGTATCACGTTATGACAGCCCCCGTTCTTTTCAATGACGTGAACGGTGACTATCGTGGAGCCGACGGCAAGGTATACAATGCAAAGCACAACACATACAGCATCTTCTCGCTCTGGGACACATATCGTGCAAAGATGCCTCTCATGAGCATAATACAGAACGAGCGCTACGGCGATTTCGTTGCCACAATGGTTGACATTGCCGAGAAACAGGGCCGTCTGCCCGTATGGCACTTGTGGGGCAACGAGACCGATTGTATGGTTGGTGACCCCGGTATTATTGTAGTGGCCGATGCCATCGTAAAGGATGCCAAAGGTTTTGATAAAGATAAGGCTTATCAGACAATCATAAACACACTTGCACATGACGAGCGTGGTCGCGACCTTCGCAAGAAACATGGATTCATCCCATGCGACCTGTTCAAGGAGTCTGTTGCCTATGACATGGAGTATGCAATTGCCGATGGCGCCGCAGCACAGGCTGCCAAGGCCTTAGGCAAAGAGAATGATTATAAGATTCATAATAACAACAGCCACTCGTACCGTAACTTCTTCGACCCCTCTACAGGTCTTGTACGCGGAAGAAAGACAACAGGTGAGTTCAACGAGCCTTTCAACCCCTTCTTCTCGGCACACCGCGATGACGACTACTGCGAGGGTAACGCATGGCAATACACATGGCTTGTTCCCCAAGATGTAGCAGGGATGGCAAACTGTTTCGGTGGCAAGGAGAAGATGCTGGCACAGCTCGACACACTCTTCACACTTCCTTCTGTTATCGAGGGCGACCCCTCACCCGACATCTCGGGACTTATCGGACAGTTCGCACACGGTAACGAGCCTTCACACCATATTCTATACATGTACACCATGCTTGGTGCTCCCCACAAGGCAGCTGAACGCATACGCGAGGTTATGGCAACTCTCTACAGCGACCAGTTCGACGGCCTTGCAGGCAACGAGGACGTAGGTCAGATGTCGGCTTGGTACATCATGTCGGCACTCGGATTCTACGAGGTTGAGCCCGCCGGTGCACGTTACTGGTTCGGTACACCTGCTGTAAACGAGGCCGAGATTGCCGTTAAAGACGGAACATTCAAGGTTAAGGCAGTCAACAACAGCGATGTAAACAAATACATACAGAGCGTAGAGCTCAACGGTAAGGCATACAACCTTCCCTACATAATGCACGACGATATCAAGGCAGGCAGCACACTCACATTCGTAATGGGTGACAAACCTGCGAAATGGTACGAAAAGGACATTACCGATTAAGGTATAAAATAATAAACAACGCGGCACAGCAATGAACAGATTGCTGTGCCGCGTTGTTATATATGCACACCAATAACCCTACACATGAAAAGAACATTCGTCGCTTATCTGCTGCTCACCCTGACAGCAAGCATTACAATGGCACAGGAAAGCAATAAATATCTAAAGGAGCAGCTTCCCGAATATTGGAGTGGCAACGGGATATTCAGCTCGGGAGACGAAACAGAGGGTATGTGGTGGAGAAGATTCGAAGATGCGGTATTGGACTCGCTCATAGAGGTTGCCACCCGACGCAATCTTTCAGTGCTCACCGCACTTGAGAACATCAATACGGCAAAAGCCCTATGGCGACAGACACAAGCGACACTATTCCCCACATTGGATCTCAATTCGGGGTGGCAACGCGGCATGACAAGCGCCAACAATCCGCAGAATGCATACACGCGAAGCACCGAAGGATATTTCAGCATATCGGCCGACTTTAGTTGGGAGATAGATATCTTCAGCAGAATACAGAAGCGTTCTAAGGCACAGAAGCAGCTGTTCATGGCGAGTGAGGAGGAGTATCGTGCAGTGATGACATCACTCTATGCCAACGTGGCGACAACATATTATTCCCTGAAGCAAAGCATAGCACAGCTGAAGGTGCTGCAACAGAATGCCGAATCGCAGAAGAACATCAAAAGCCTTGTAGAGTCGCGCTACAATAGCGGCCTTGCATCAAAGCTCGATGTAGCACAGGCCCGTTCGGTCTACTACTCTACCGTAGCATCAATCCCAAGCATGGAATCTACAATAGAGAGCCTGCGCAATGCGCTTGCGATACTGCTTGCCACATATCCGAGCCAAATGAGCGGATGGCACACAGACGGTAACCTTCCACAACATGTCGATGCCGTAGCAGTAGGCGTTCCTGCCATGCTACTGCGTAACCGCCCCGATGTGCGCAGTGCCGAGAGAGAGGTCGAGGCCTATGCTTTGCAGCTGGGAGCTGCAAAGCGCGATTGGCTGCCATCGTTCTACATCAACGGCTCTATTGGTTCGGCAGCCGAAGAGATAGACAAGATAGCAAGGGCACGAAGCATCACATGGCAAATAGCCCCGTCGATAAGCTGGAATCTCTTTGACGGCAAACAAAGCACCTATGCCAAACGCGAGGCACAGGCTGCTCTCGACAAGAGCATCATATCGTTCAACAGCACAGTGCTCAAGGCTATACAGGAGGTAGAGAATGCAATGTCACAATACCGGAATTCCATAAAACAGATTGTGGCACTCAGCGAGGCAGTAAACCATAGCAATGAGACACTGAAACTATCGCTCGACCTGTACAAGCAGGGACTTACACAGTTCCAGAATGTGCTCGATGCACAACGCACCCTGCTCAATTACCAGAATTATCTGGTGCAGGCACAAGGAGGCTCCATTGTGGCACTCATACAGCTATACGAAGCCTTGGGCAGTGGATGGTAAGGAAGAAATATAAAAGTTCACTAATATGAAACAGGTAATATTAATAACATCATTGATGCTCCTTGTATGTTGCAAAGAGAAGAGTGTCACAGAGCAGTCGGCACTGTTGCCCATCGAGGTATCAAAGCCGGTAACAAGAGAGGTGACACTGACAAGGGAGTATCCCGGATACCTTGACGCCGACGCGACAGTAAATATCGTCAGCAGGGTAAACGGCACATTAAGCAGCCGCAACTACAGTGCCGGGGAAAGAGTAAAGAAGGGCGACCTGCTGTTTGTCATAGAGCCTGTGTTATACAAGAACGCGGTGGCACAGGCTAAAGCCAACCTCGAAACGGCAAAAGCCAATCTGGAATATGCCCGCATCAACTACAATATGATAGAACTTGCAGCAGCCGACAATGCCGTAAGCAAGAACGATGTTGCACAGGCAAAGTCAAAAGTAGCAGTGTGCGAAGCCGATGTAAGCAATGCGCAGGCTGCACTGAAAACAGCAAGCACCAATCTCGACTACTGTTACATAAGGGCACCGTATGACGGAGTGATGTCGCAGGCCAACTACTCTGTAGGCAATTACATAGCAGGGGCAGCATCACCTGTAGTATTGGCAACGCTGTACAAGGACGATGTCATGTATGCCTATTTCAATGTAACAGACAACCAATGGCTGCGTCAACAGCAACGCAGTGATATTGTAGGAAAGGAGGACTACATAACATTCACACTTGGCGAAGATAGGTACTTCACCTACAAGGCCCGAATGGACTATCTGTCGCCTGCGATAGATTTGAACACAGGTACACTGCTCGTGCGCGCCCGTCTCGACAACAGCGACAGATTTCTGAAGCCCGGCAGCTACATCAATGTGATAATGCCCTACGAGAAGGACGAGGATGCCATTCTTGTCACCGATGCCTCGATAGGAAGCGACCAGCTTGGCAGTTTCGTCTATGTGGTTAACGACTCGGATATCGTGGAATACCGCCATGTCGTAACAGGCGAACTTGTCGACGACACGTTAAGGATAATATCAGAAGGAATATCGCCCGATGAGCACTATGTGAGCAAAGCACTTATGAAAGTACGCAACGGAATGAAAATATCCCCTATATATAAGTAGGAAAAGGGACAACCCAAAATACTCGAGCCATGAACTTTGCAAAATTCTTTATACACCGTCCTATATTTGCTACCGTACTGTCGTTGCTCATGCTTGTGGCAGGCATGGTGGCACTGTTCGTGCTTCCTATTGACCAGTACCCCTCCATCACCCCGCCTACTGTGCAGGTAAATGCAGTGTATCCTGGAGCAAGCGCACAGACAATAGCGCAGACTGTGGGCATACCCATAGAACAGCAGGTGAACGGAGTAGACAATATGATATATATGAGTTCTACCTCATCGTCATCAGGTGCCTATCAGTTGACTGTCACATTCGAGGTGGGTACCGACATAGATATGGCAACGGTACTTGTACAGAATAGGGTGAACATCGCACTCAACTCACTGCCGAGCGAGGTTGTACAGCAGGGAGTCACAGTGCAGAAACAGTCGTCGAACATAGTGTTGTTCATAACACTCACAGGCGACTCGTTATATAACCAGCTCTATCTGTCAAACTATGCACAGCTGCAGCTTGTCGACCAGCTGACACGCACCTCGGGAGTGGGAGCGGTAAACGTAATGGGCGCAGGAGAATATTCAATGCGTGTGTGGCTCGACCCCGAAGCGATGCGAATACGCAACATCTCGCCCTCTGAAGTGTATCAAGCAATTTCCAAGCAAAACATTGCAATATCGGCAGGCTCGGTGGGACGCACATTGAGCGACAATGCCGACAACACTTTTCAATATACCCTCAACGTCGAGGGACGGCTCCACAGCACCGAGGAGTTTGCAAATATTGTGATTCGCAACAATGGGGTTGAGATGCTACGCCTGCGCGACATCGCACATATCGAAATTGGTAGCGAGAGCTACAATTCATCATCGAGCCTAAAGGGAAGACCCACAGCAGCCCTTGCGGTGTATCAATCGCCCGGCTCAAGTTCATTGGCCGTTTCAAAGGCCGTACGCGAGCGAATGGAAGAGCTGTCGGCTGCCTTTCCTCCGGGAATAGAGTATCAGATTACCCTTGATACCACCGATGTTGTACGCAGTTCGATAAACGAGGTACTCTACACGCTGTTCGAAACAACAGCCCTTGTCATACTTGTCATATTTATGTTCCTGCAGAACTGGAGAGCAACCGTAATACCGTGCCTCACAATACCCGTATCGCTCATCGGCACCCTTGCCATTATGCAATTGCTGGGATTCTCAATAAACACCCTCACACTGTTCGGACTTATTCTTGCCATTGCAATAGTCGTTGACGATGCCATAATAGTTGTTGAGAACGTGACACGCATAATAGACGAAGAGGGCCTGGCACCACGCGAAGCAACCGAGAAAGCGATGAATGAGATTGCAGGACCCATCATTGGTGTCGTATTGGTAATGATGGCCGTATTCATTCCCACCACCATGATCAGCGGAATATCGGGCCAGCTGTACAAGCAGTTTGCCCTTACCATTGCTGCATCTACCCTGCTGAGCGGAGTAATATCGCTTACACTTACACCTGCCCTATGTGCCATTATGCTGCGCCCCACCCCTACAGGCAAGCAGAAATGGGTGGCATTCCGACTGTTCGACCGCATGTACTCACATGTGCAGCGAATATACGACAATGTTGTAGAGTGGCTATTGCCACGCCCTGTAATTGCAGCTGTCAGTTTCATCATCATGGCTGTGATAGCACTGTTGCTCTTTGTCAAATGGCCCACCACATTCCTGCCCGAAGAGGATGATGGATATATGATAATAGCAGTGCAGCTTCCGCCTGCCGCATCACTCTCGCGCACCGAGGCAGTTGTAAAGAAGGTGGAGAAAATACTTGCTTCGTATCCCGAGGTAAAGACAAACATCAGCATCAGCGGATTCAGCATAATGAACAGCAGCGAGCAGAGCAATGCAGCCGGCATATTCGTTGTTCTCAAGGACTGGAGCGAGCGCAAAGGCAAAGGCATGAGCGCAGCAGCCGTTGTGGAACGATTCAACAAGGAGGCCTATGTTGCAATAGAGGAGGCACAGTGCTATGCCATCGTGCCGCCCGCAATACCGGGCATAGGCAATGTAGGCGGACTGCAGCTGCAGCTCGAGGACCGCAAAGCACTTGGAGAAACCGAGATACAGAAGGCCATAAACAGCATCGTTGAGAACTACAGTAGAGAGAAGGCAATAGCCTCGGCTACAAGTTCGTTCGAAGCAAACGTTCCACAATACTACATAAACATAAACCGCGACAAGGCCATAAGCATGGGACTCGACATCAACAACACGCTTGCCACCCTCAGCTACTACATGGGTGCAGTCTATGTCAACGACTTTGCCATGCTCGGACGCACATGGCAGGTAAAAATGTCGGCAAATGAGCTAAGCCAGAAAGAGATAAATGATGTCCTTGCATTGAGCCTTGCAAACGACAAGGGCGAGATGGTGCCCTTCGGCAGTTTCATAAGCATAGAGAAGACACTGGGAATAGATCAAGTGGAGAGATATAACCTGTACAATAGCGCTACAATAACATGCAACACAGCTGCAGGCTACAGCTCAGGCGAGCTGATGAAGAGCATCGAGAGCCTCATCAACAGCGAACTTGGCAACGAATTCGGTTACGAATGGACCGGAGTAGCCTATCAGGAGAAGAGTGCCGGCTCCACAACAACCATTATACTTGTCCTTGCACTGCTTGTCGCCTATCTTGTACTTGCAGCACAATACGAGAGTTGGGCAAGCCCCATTGCAGCAGTGACAGGTGTGCCTATTGCCCTCTTGGGCGCAATAGCAGGATGCTGGATTATTGATATCCCTGTGAGCATATATACACAGATAGGTATTATTCTTCTCATTGCCCTTAGTGCCAAGAACGGTATACTTATTGTGGAGTTCGCACGCGATTTCCGGGCAGCTGGCAACAGTATACGCCAAAGCGCAGCCGAAGCCGGGCATGTACGTCTGCGCCCTATCCTTATGACCTCGTTTGCTTTCGTTCTTGGTGTCATGCCACTGCTTTTTGCACATGGCGCTGGAGCTTCGGCGCGTCTGTCGCTGGGAACAGCCGTAGTATTCGGAATGTTTCTCAACACACTTGTTGCCACCCTTTACATTCCCAACTGGTACGAGTGGATGCAGGGACTGGAAGAGCGTATCAGAGGAACGAAATAGAGTATTGCAGGCAACCAGCTCTATCGCATCATAAGAGAGCCTTGTTTTTTGTGTATATGAAATTAATCATTCGTATGATTAATTTCATATATTTGCAAAATGTTTTAAGCGAACATATTACATAATACATATACACAAATGAAACAAGAGAATGAAAAAGGGATGGGATTGCCCGAAAATGCGTTCCGTCCGTTGAAAGAGGGCGAGGAGTATCGCCCGTTAATGTCGCCCGACAAGGTGTACCCCGAGGTAAACTTCTGGTCGGTATCATGGGGTATAGCAATGGCTGTATTGTTTTCGGCAGCAGCTGCATACCTTGGACTTAAGGTAGGACAGGTATTTGAAGCAGCTATTCCGATTGCCATTATCGCAGTGGGAGTATCGAGTGCAGCAAAGCGCAAAGGCGCATTGGGCGAGAATGTGATAATACAAAGCATCGGTGCATGCTCGGGTGTCATCGTAGCAGGTGCCATCTTCACACTGCCTGCCTTGTATATTCTGCAGAGCAAATATCCCGAGATGACCGTTACCTTTATGCAGATGTTTATAAGTTCACTGCTTGGTGGTGTACTTGGAATACTGTTCCTTATCCCCTTCCGTAAATATTTTGTAAGCGACAAGCATGGCGAATATCCCTTCCCCGAGGCTACTGCAAGTACACAGGTGCTTGTATCGGGCGAGAAGGGTGGCTCACAGGCCAAGCCATTGCTCATTGCCGGCATCGTAGGTGGATTGTATGACTTCATTGTTGCCACATTCGGCTGGTGGAACGAGAATTTCACCACACGCGTATGTGCATGGGGCGAGATGCTTGCCGACAAGGCAAAGGTGGTACTTAAGATAAACACCGGCGCAGCCGTTCTTGGATTGGGCTATATTGTGGGACTCAAATATGCAGCCATCATCTGTGCCGGCTCATTGGCTGTGTGGTTGCTCATAATCCCCGGAATGAGCCTCTTCTTTGGCGATTCTGTGCTTAACGCATGGAACCCCTCAATAACCGAAACAGTAGGCAGCATGTCACCCGAGGTTATCTTCAAGGAGTATGCCAAGAGCATCGGTATCGGCGGTATCGCAATGGCCGGTATCATCGGCATCTTCAAGTCGTGGGGAATAATAAAGAGCGCCGTAAGCCTTGCTGCAAGTGAGTTTGGCGGCAAGAAGGAGGAGGTTAAAGTAAAGCGCACACAGAAGGACCTTTCTATGAAGATTATCCTCTTTGGCTCTATATTCACACTGTTACTTGTTACACTCTTCTTCTATTTCGATGTAATGGCAGGCAACCTGCTGCATACAGTAGTTGCAATACTGCTTGTTGCTGTTATAGCGTTCCTCTTTACAACCGTTGCAGCAAATGCCATTGCCATTGTGGGTACAAACCCCGTATCGGGAATGACACTTATGACCCTTATCCTTGCATCTGTCATAATGGTAGCCGTCGGACTCAAGGGTGCAACAGGAATGGTTGCAGCTCTTGTAATGGGTGGCGTAGTGTGTACAGCACTCTCAATGGCAGGAGGTTTCATCACCGACCTCAAGATTGGTTACTGGCTTGGAAGCACTCCTGCAAAACAGCAGACATGGAAGTTCCTTGGTACATTGGTATCGGCAGCAACTGTAGGCGGTGTAATTATGATACTTAACAAGACCTACGGTTTCACAAGCGGTGCTTTGGCTGCACCCCAAGCCAATGCAATGGCAGCTGTCATTGACCCGTTGATGAACGGTGTGGGCGCACCTTGGTTGCTCTATGGCATTGGAGCAGCGTTGGCTCTTGTGCTTACATACTTCAAGATTCCCGCATTGGCTTTTGCACTCGGTATGTTCATACCCCTTGAGCTTAATCTCCCCTTGTTGGTTGGTGGTGCTATAAATTGGTATGTCACAACACGCAGCAGCGACCAGCAGCTGAACAACGAACGCGGCGAGAAGGGAACACTCCTTGCATCGGGATTCATTGCAGGTGGTGCGCTTATGGGTGTTGTAAGCGCAGCTATGCGTTTCGGTGGAATAAACCTTATCAACGACAGTTGGTTGGCTAACCCATGGAGCGAGGTTATCTCACTTGCAGCATATGCACTGCTCATTCTATATCTTGTAAAGGCAAGTATGAGCATCAAACGCTGATAGAACTATCACTCTATTATAGAACATTCCCCATGAGTCACATGATTCATGGGGAATGTTCTATTTTCTTTTTGGATTTTTTGGAAACCACCCCTTCTCTACCCTCTTCTTTTGTGCGAACACCTCGCCTATGCTCCAGAACGACGAGAAGGCTACAACACCAAGAAGAATAGATATTATAAGGTTGTGTACGAGCAACGACACCGCACCCGTCACAATACCCAGCAGCAGAAACAGCCACCAGCTTCTAACACCCCAATAATACTCGGCCTTAATGACCAGCGGATGAAACACTCCTATTATAATGAATGTAGCAAGTCCTATCGCTACTCCCGAAAAATTAATATCCATATTCACTAACTCTTTTAAGTTCGTTGCAAAAGTAACAGTATAGGAGTAAAATACAAAAAAATTTGCATAGTTCGTGAGCGGACTCTATTTTTGTAAAAATAACCTTTTATAAACAAAACACTATGATATCTTTGAAGAACATATTAGGAGCAGGAGCACTGTCGCTGCTGACCCTTCTGCCGGCAAATGTCGAAGCACAAGAATACATCCCCACAGCCGAGAATCTGCAGTCTCGTCAGGAGTTCTCGGACAGCAAGTTCGGTATATTCATCCATTGGGGTATATACAGCATGTTCGCACAGGGCGAATGGTACTTGCAGAACTACCCTATCGACAAAAACGAGTATGCAAAGGCTGCCGATGCCTTCTATCCCCACCGTTTCAATGCCAAGGAGTGGGTATCGGCGATTAAGGAGTCGGGAGCCAAGTATATATGCTTCACATCGCGTCATCACGACAGTTTCTCGATGTGGGACACCGAACAGAGCGAATATAATATTGTAGATGCAACCCCCTTCAAGCGCGATGTATTGAAAGAACTTGCCGAAGAGTGCGAGAAACAGGATATCAGACTTCACCTATACTATTCACACATCGACTGGGCACGCGACGAATACCCATTGGGACGCACAGGAACACAGGTTATAGGCCGAGTAAGGACAAACGAAAACTGGCCGGCATACTACGACTTCATGAACAAGCAGCTTACCGAGCTTCTTACAAAATATGGCAAGATTGGAGCTATATGGTTCGACGGCAAATGGGACCGCGATCAGGACAGCGTACCCTTCAACTGGCAACTCGACGAGCAGTATGCCATGATACACCGTCTGCAACC
>JAEIGA010002149.1_pt1 | contig 31472 bp, 55 predicted proteins | sample 9270691 | NCBI WGS metagenome assembly JAEIGA01 (sample SAMN17057246, study PRJNA624740) | gut metagenome | biome: biome; isolation source: fecal sample | host: Bos grunniens | place: China: Xizang | collected 2019
ATCAGCTTGGCATGGTATCAACAGGAGGAAACAAGAGAGGATTCCTCAAGTCACAGAAAAAATTGGGGCAGGATGAAATCAACACACTCAAAAAAGCATGGGCAAATCTCTATGCCAACAACAATGAGAATGTGGTTGTCCTCAATAATGGTCTTGAGTTCCAAGAGGCATCTAACAATGCAGTGGAGACTCAGTTGAATGAGTCCAAAAAAACATTGCAGGATGAGATTGATTCACTGTTTCATATTTATCCAAATGATTTTGAGCGGACATTCAAAGAGGCTATCTATCCAATTGTGAAAGCCTTTGAAACTGCTCTCAATAGAGACTTACTCCTTGAGAAAGAAAAGAAAAATCATTTCTTTGAATTTGATGTCAAGGAAATTGTCAGAGTCTCAATCAAAGAGAGATATGAGGCATATAAACTTGCAAAGGAAACAGGGTTCATGACACTCAATGAAATCCGCAGAAAAGAAAACATGGAATATATTGAGGGTCTTGATGTTGTCAATGTAGGACTTGGGGCGGTTCTCTATGACACAAATAAACATGTCTACTATACACCGAACACTGACACAATCGGTGACATTGGTGATGGTGGTTCAGATGAGTCCATTGAGGATAAAGAGGCAGAATTGAAAAAGACTCAAGACATGCTCATTGGACATGAGTTGGCAAAAGAATTTGATGAAAGTGGCAACTCATCAGATGCATAGGAGGGTGTTATGGAACTAAAAGAAACAATTGATTTGATGACTAGTGCAGATTATAAAGACAGATTCAAAGCAGAATATCTGCAAACAAAAATCAGATATGAAAAACTGCACAACATGATTGTCAAGTATGAGGCAGGAACATTGAATTTTGATCCAGATTGCCCACTTGAACTTTTGAAATCTCAAGCATCTATGATGGGCAATTATTTGTTTGCCCTTGAGAAAAGAGCAGAGATTGAAAAAATAGATTTGCATTGATAGGAGGTGAAATGATGCAGATTAGAGTCAAAGGTGACTGTGTTGAAATAGAGGGTTATGTCAACGCAGTTGAAAGAAAGTCTAAGCCATTGATGTCTAGGATGGGTCAATTCATTGAGCGGATTTGCAAGGGTGCTTTCAAAAGAGCACTTGGGAGAAATGACAATGTCAGACTCCTGCTCAATCATGATCCAAACAAAGACCTTGGAGGCACAAGGGATGGAAACCTTGAATTGACTGAGGACAACATTGGACTCCATGCAAGAGCAGTCATCAATGATGCTGAGGTTGCTCAAAAAGCAAGAAATGGAGAACTAGTTGGATGGTCATTTGGTTTCTTTGACAGAGAGGTTGAACAGAAAAGGGATGAGGATGGATTCCCTCTTAGAAATGTTAGGGATTTAGATTTGGAGGAGGTTTCAATCCTCGATAAAACAAAGACACCTGCCTATGAGGGAACACTTGTGGCAGTGAGGTCTGATGACAATTCCATTTTCTTTGGGGAAACCTTTTCGGATGGTATTCAGCTGAGAGAATTGCCAGATGAAAACACTGATGAAGTGCCTAAACAACAGGAAACTGTTGAGGAGAATAATATCAACTATGATGAGTGGGATTCCCTCATCAAAGACATGAAAAATTAAGGAGGAAAAGCCATGTCAAAGTTTTTATCAGACGCAGAAAGAAAAGCAAAAGAGGAAAAGAGAAATGATCTAATCACAAGAGCAGAGGCAGTTGTCAACACTGCAAAATCTGAAAAGAGAGAGTTGACTGATGATGAGATGCAGGAACTTGCAGAAATCAGAGATGATGTCCGCAAGATTAAGGAGTTTCTCAAGTTGGATGATGATTTCAGAGATGTGCAGGATGCTGAGAAAAAGCCAGATCCAGAACCAAAGGAGGATGTTAATGTGGATGTAAAGACAGAGGATAGAGAATGCAAGGATGCAGAAAAGAGAGCCATTGAGGAGCAGGAAAGAAAGGTGTTTGAGGCTTATATCAGAGGCACAGTCCTCAATGAGAGAGCACAGACAGACACCACAAACATGGCAAAGGGTGACAATGGAGCAGTTATCCCTCAGACAATTGCTGACAAGATCATCCGCAGGGTTTATGACATTTGCCCAATCCTTGAGAAGTCAACAAAGTACAATGTCAAGGGTACACTCACAGTTCCGTACTATGATGAGTCTGAGTCTGCAATCACTGTTGGTTATCAGGATGAATTTGTTCAGATCACATCAGCAGTTGGACAGTTTACAAGCAATGTGACTCTGACAGGTTATCTTGCAGGAGCACTTGCAAAGGTGTCACGTTCTCTCATCAACAACTCACAGTTCAACATTGTTGACCATGTGGTTGATTTAATGGCAGAGCACATTGCAAGATTCATTGAACATGAGTTGCTCATTGGTACATCTGGAAAGGTCACAGGTCTGTCAACTCTGACAAATATTGTGACAACTGAATCAGCATCTGCACTCACTGCTGATGATGTTATCAAGTTGCATGATTCCATCAAGGATAGATTCCAGAGAGATGCATTTTTCATTATGTCAACGCAGACAAGAACTGCTCTTAGACTGTTAAAGGACAACATGGGCAGATATATGTTGCAGGATGACATTTCTCTCCCATTTGGAACATCTCTTCTTGGCAAGCCTGTCTATGTTTCAGACAACATGCCAGAAATCGGTGCAGGTGCAGGTGTCATCTATTATGGTGATTTCAAGGGTCTTGCAACCAAGTTCAATGAGAACATCAATATCCAGATCCTTAGAGAGAGATATGCTGATGAGCATGCAGATGGAGTGATTGGATGGTTTGAGTTTGATTCCAAGGTTGAGGATGCTCAGAAGATTGCAGTCTTAAAGATGGCACAGTCTTAAAGGAGTGATGAGAGATGATGTATAGAGCATTACTCTCTTTCACAGGAAAAATCTCAATGGCAATGGGTGATGTCAAAGAAATCAAAGACACATCCATTGCCAAAGATTTGCTCAAGGCAGGTTATATTGAGGAAATTAAAGAGATAGTTCCAGAAAAAGTGACAGAGAAAAAGAAGTCTCCAAGAAGAAAGGAGAACAAAGATGGTAATTAAAACATTAAAGGCATTCACTTTGCGTGAAACATCAACAGGCAAGCTGACATCACTTGCTCATGGAGTAGTTGCAACAGTGGATTCAACAACAGGCAATCAATTGATTTCTGATGGCTTGGCACAGGAGCATACTCCACTTGTTCCAGAGGGAACAAAGACCATTGTTGCAAATGGCACATATGATGTGACACAGTATGCCAATGCAGAGGTTTCTGTTGTGCCAAATTTTGAAATTTTAGTTTCAGCAATTGATGGAACAGAGGAATTGTTTGGAAAGTTAGCTAGTGAATTGCAGGAGAATGTTGAGATTGCAAACAATGCAATCACAGGAAAACTCTTATATGTGACAGATTACACAGGTTTCTCAAGCAATGTTGAGGAGCAGAGTGGCAACTATCTTGCAATTAAGGTTGAGGCAGTTGCAGGTGCAACCATTACTGTTGAATTAATCAATGGAACACTTGGTCATCCTGTGACACTTGATTCTGATGGAATGATTGTTCTAAGAATTGCAAATGTATCAACTCAGTCAATCAGAGTTGTTGCAACAAAGGGCAGTGTTTCAGAAACTCAGAATTATGCAATCTCTGATCTAGTTTTAGATACAGAGGAATAATTTCCATGATGTTGTTTAGGCAAATTCCTCATAAGGGAGGAACACATTATGAATGAAATTTCAGCAGTTAGTCAAATCACTGCTCAAGATGTTGCTGACTACTTGAGAATTAGTGAGGTGACAGAAGATGATTTAAACACTCTCAATACACTTTTGACAGTTGCCAAGGCATATATCACACAATACACAGGGCAGACTCTTGATAATCTTGACACTCTCCAAGACATCATTATTGTTGTTTTGATTTTGTGCCAAGATATGTGGGATAATCGAGCACTTTATGTTGATTCGAGCAATACCAACAAAGTGGTTGAGTCCATTTTGGGTCTGCATTCGGTGAACTTATTATGATTAATGCAGGAAAATACAATAAAAAAATCAGCATATGTCAAACAACCATTGTCACTGATGAGGCAGGATTCCAAACAGAAGTGCCAACAGTTGTCTTGCAACCTTATGCCAATGTAAAGACTACAAGGGGCATGACTCTTATCAAAAATAATACGGATTTTGAGAAAGCATTCACCAATTTCACAATCAGATTTCCTCAAACACCTATCAATAGAGATATGTGGATTGAGTTCAATGGCAAGACATACACCATTGAATATCTCAACAATGTGGATGAGGCAAATGTGGAACTTGAAATCCAAGCCAAGGAGGTCACTCACTAATGGCTAAGTTTGAGATGGAATTGCCAACAGAAATCATGAAAGATTTTGAAAAAATCTATAAGGATTCCGAAAAAATTTTTGGTGAGATGACAAGAGCAGGGGCAGAGGTTGTGAATAAAAATATTCAAGCCAATGTGCCTCAGTCAATCAGACAGTCCAAAATGATGGATTGTCTCAAAATGACAAGAACATACAAGACACCATCTGATGATGGAATCAATACAAAGATTGGTTTCTATGGATATTTTGTCAATGAAGATGGAAAGACTGTTCCTGCTCCATTGGTTGCAAATGTCTTTGAATATGGCAGAAGTAATGCACCATTTCCAAAGCAACCATTCATGAGAAAATCATTCAAAAAGAATGAAATTAAGGATGCAATGCTCAAGGCACAGAAAAGAGCAAGTGGAGGATTATTGGAATGAATGAATTAATTCAATCTATCTTATCAAATTTCACAGTGAATGGAGTGCAGATTCCTGTTTCATTCATGTTTTACAAAGGACATGGTGAACCATATATCACTTATATGCAACAGGATGCAGACAGTTCTCTTTCTGGAGATGATGAGTTGATTGGATATGTTGATTATTATGATTTTGATGTTTATTCCAGAGGCAACTATCTGGACATTATTGAGAGTTTAAAAGAGGTATTGAAAGAAAATGGTTTTGTGTGGCAACCAAGCAGATCATCTCAAGATTTTTTTGAGACTGACACAGGTTACTATCACAAAACCTTAAATTTTGCGATTTTTAAGGAGGAAAACTGAAATGGCAAAAATCGGATTGAAAAATTTCCTTTTCGGTGTTCTGACCGAACAGGAGGACGGCACTGCAACATATGGTGTTGGACAGAAACCTGCAAAGGCTATTTCCTGCAATGTTTCCATCACAAACAATTCTGCAACTCTCTATGCAGATGATGCACTTGCAGAATCAGACACATCATTCCAGAGTGGCACAGTGACCATTGGAATTGATGATGAAAACCTTGCAATGATGGCAACTTTGCTTGGTCATGAAATCACAGATGGGAACATGGTCAGAAATGCAAATGATACTGCTCCTTATGTTGGTTTGGGCAGAATCATCACAAAGATGGTTGGCGGTGTCTACAAGTACAAAGTTGAGTTTCTTCACAAAGTAAAGTTTGGAGAGCCATCACAGGATGACACAACCAAGGGAGAGTCTCTTGAATTTGGCACAACGGAAATTGAGGGAACTGTTTCTGCTCTTGCCAATGGTGATTGGTCAATTGCTGAGACTTTTGATTCCATGGTAGAGGCTCAGACTTATCTCAATAGTTTGTTCAATACATCTCCAAGTCCTGTCACAACAACCTACACAATCACCTACAATGCAAATGGTGGCACAGGTTCAATTGATCCTGTTGAGGTTGATGCAGGAGAATCTGTCACTCTTTCAGATGGCACAGGACTCACTGCTCCAGAGGGCAAGGAGTTTGCAGGATGGGCATTGTCATCAACTGCACAGAGTGCAACAGTGACAAGTCCATATACACCAACATCTGACAAGACACTCTATGCAGTGTGGGTTGATGCATAGAATTAAAAAATAAATGGAGCGGATAAAAGTCCGCTCCATTTTTAATTGGAGGAAAATGAAATGAAAGATATTAATGGGAAAATCCAATTAAATGATAAGGAATATCCACTTGTTTTCAATTTGAATGTCATGGAAAGTATTCAAGATGAATATGGGTCTTTGGATAAATGGGGAAACCTCACAGATGGAACAGAGGGTGAACCAAATGCAAAGGCGGTCATCTATGGATTCACTGAAATGATTAATGAGGGCATTGACATTCAGAATGAGGAGCAAGGCACAAATGAGCCATTCCTCACAAAAAAGCAGGTTGGCAGACTTATCACACAGTATGGTCTCATAGAGGCAACCAAGACTCTAAATCAAACAATCATTGAAAGCACAGAGTCAGATGAAAAAAACGCATAATCCATGATGAAGATGAAAGAGATCCTGTCATTGACTTCTCATGGTTTTATTTTATCGGAAAGACAAAACTCAATTTGTCATTCCAAGAGACAGGGAGATTGACTTTGACAATGTTCAATAAGTTGTATGGACATTACAAAGACAATTTTGATTTTGAAATGAGATTGAAAAATGCCAATGAGACATATAGAGAGGCATTTCTTAAATCTCAACAAGATGAAGAATGGTTTTAAGGAGGTGAAAAGATGGCAGGATTCGGTGGTTCTGTCAAGCTGACAGGAGAATCTGAATATAAAAAAGCACTTTCCCAAATCACTCAGAGTTTAAAGGTTGTAAGTGCTGAGATGAAAGCAACCTCCTCAAGTTTTGCAACAGGAGACAAATCAACCAAAGAACTTGCATCTTCCTCAAAACAATTGAGTGCAGACTTGGAAAAGCAAAAGTCTGCTCTTGCCTCATTAAAGGGGCAAATGGCATCTATGCAAGCAGAGTATGCAAAAACAGGTCAAAAGCATCAAGAATTGCTCCAGAAATATGATTCTGAAAAGGCAAAACTTGATGAAATAGGCAAGACTCTTGGAACATCATCCACTGAATACAAGAATCAACAGAAAGTTGTCACAGACTTATCTCAAGAGGTTGATAAGAGTTCAAAGTCATATGATGCTCAAGGAAAAGCATTGAACACTATGAGGATTCAGACTGCCAATGCAGAGACAACTGTCAATCAGACTGCCAAGGCTCTTGATGATCTTGGAAAAGAGGCAGAGGATGCAGGAGAGTCTGCCAAAAAAGGCGGTGATGGATTCACTGTCATGAAAGGTGTTCTTGCTAATTTAGCAACAGAGGCAATCAACAGTGCAATTGATGGATTAAAAAATCTAGGCAGGGCATTTCTTGATGCAGGAAAGCAATCTCTTGATTCTTATGCAAGTTATGAACAGTTAGAGGGCGGTGTCAAAAAGATATTCGGTGATGATATGGCAGAGACAGTCAAAAAGAATGCTCAGAATGCATTTCAGACCGCAGGAATGAGTGCAAATGAGTATATGGAGACTGTCACAGGTTTTTCATCCTCATTGATTCAATCTCTGGATGGAGACACTGCCAAGGCAACAGAAATCAGTGACAGAGCAATCAGAGATATGTCTGACAATGCAAACACCTTTGGAACAAGCATGGAGTCAATCCAATATGCTTATCAAGGTTTTGCTAAAGGCAACTATACCATGCTTGACAATCTCAAGTTGGGATATGGTGGCACGAAAGAAGAAATGCAGAGACTCATTGCAGAGGCATCCACCATGACTGATTCAATGGACAAATTGGGAGTCACAGTTGATGCAAATGACATGTCCTTTGCCAATATAGCAAATGCAATCTCTGTTGTGCAGGACAACATGGGCATCATGGGAACAACTGCAAAAGAGGCAAGCGGAACAATTGATGGTTCAACTAATTCCATGAAATCAGCATGGCAGAACATGCTCACAGGCATGGCAGATGAAAATGCAAATTTCACTGAGTTGGCATCCAATTTTGTTGGCACACTTATCACTGAGGATGGAAAGGGCGGTGTCCTTGGAACTATTGTTCCAAGAATTGCAACAGTCATCACAGGAATGAGTGAGGCAATTCAAACAATGTTGCCTCAACTGATTCAAACAGTTGTGCCTCTGATCCAACAGAATATTCCTATCATCATGGATGCAGTGAGTTCTGCACTTGAGACAATTCTTTCTGTATTGCCACAGGTCATTCCTGTGATTGCAGATTTGATTCCTCAAATTGTGGAGACCTTGATTGGACTATTGCCAAATATTATTGATGCAGGTATTCAGATTTTGCTTGGACTGATCCAAGGAATCTCAGATGCAATTCCTCAGCTTGTTGGAATGTTGCCAGAGATTATTGACAGTATTGTCACAGTGCTCACAAATAACCTGCCACTCATTATTGAGACAGGACTTGACTTGCTCTTGGCACTAACAGATGGAATCATCAATGCAATTCCAAAATTAGTTGCAAAGTTGCCACAGATTATATCAAACATTGTCTCAACATTACTTGGCATGTTGCCACAGATTATTGATACAGGTATCAAATTATTGACATCTCTTGTGAATAATATGCCTGCAATCATCAATGGCATAGTGAAAGCCTTGCCAACACTCATCACAGGACTTGTGAATGGATTGTTGCAGAATCTGCCTGCCATTATTAGTGCAGGAGTGCAGTTGTTGGTGGCATTAGTGCAGAATATCCCTGCAATTATTAGTGGACTTGTGAAAGCAGTTCCACAGATCATCAATGGACTTGTGAAAGGCATTGTTGATTGTGTTCCTCAATTAGCAGATGCAGGTCTCAACCTCATCAAAGGACTTTGGGAGGGCATCAAGAATGCAAAGGATTGGATTATGGGCAAAATCAAGGGATTCATGGATGGAATTGTTGGTGGAATCAAGGATTTCTTTGGAATCAAATCTCCATCAAGACTTTTCAGAGATGAAATTGGTGACAACCTTGCCAAAGGTATTGGAGTTGGTTTTGAGGATGAAATGAAGAATGTAACCAAAGAAATGCAGGATTCCATCCCAACAAGTTTTGATGTAGATGCCAATATCAATTCAAATCTGAGTTCAAATCCATATGCACCTCAAGCCAACTTGGTTGAGGCATTCAAAGAGGCTCTCTATCAAGTCAAGATTGAGATGGATGATGAGGAAATGGGCAAATTTGTTGACAAGACTGTCACAAGATTAGTTTACACATAGGAGGTGGAGGCATGAATTATGTCATCTTAAATGGTGTAAAGAGCACCACAGTCAAAGGATTGCTGATTCAGTCCTTGCCTCCAATCTCAAAGCCTCTTATGAGGACAAGCATTGAGGAGATTGATGGCAGGGATGGTGATATTGTGACCAAGTTGGGATATTCAGCTTATAACAAGCAGATGTCCATTGGTCTTTTTGGTGATTATAACGTGGATGAGGTCATTCAGTTCTTTTCAAGTTCTGGAACTGTGATTTTTTCCAATGAGCCAGACAAATATTATAATTACCAAATTATTGAACAAATTGATTATGAAAGACTGTTGAGATTCAGAACTGCAACAGTGACATTTCATGTGCAACCATTCAAATATTCAGCAGTTGATGATGTTTTTACACTGTCTCAAAACTCTTTGACAGTGAAAGATTATTCAGCAACCAAGAATGGAGTGACAATCAGTGCTCAAAATGGGGTGATTTCCTTGAGTGGCACTGCCACAACTGCAACTGAGTTCTATGTGCCTGTGAATGCATTGACTTTGGATGCAGGAAATTACACTCTGCAAGCCTTGACAGATGGCACAGGAGAAAGTTGTTGTTCAATCCGCTTGATTGGCTCAGTTCCATCCAATGCAGATTCATTTGGAGGCACTTATTTGCCACTCTCAAACAGTGGTTCAGCATCAATGCCTGCAACTCTCACTGCATCAAAAACATTCAATTATGTTTGGTTCTACATAACAAGCGGAACTGCAATGAATTTCACACTTGATGTGCAGTGTTTGAATCAAGCAATTCAAAGTTTGTCTATTGTGAATAGAGGAAACACCACTGCAAGACCTATCCTCACAATCTATGGATCTGGAACTGTCAATTTGAGCCTCAATGGAGCACAAATTTTTGTGATTGACATTGGAGATGCAGGATATATCACCATTGATTCTGCTCAGATGAATGCATATCAAGGTGATATTCTGATGAATAGGTCTGTTGTTGGAGATTATAGTGATTTGGTCTTGAATATTGGCACAAACACAATCTCATGGACAGGAAATGTGACCTCAATTGAGGTTGAGAATTTCACGAGGTGGTTATGATGAGAAGTAATTTTAAAATGGAGAATAAAAATATCACTATGACCAGAGGTGACACTCTTTCTTTCAATGTTGAGGTCACTGATGGTGAGGGTGAAATTATTGAGGTTGATTCTGCATATTTCACTTGCAAAAAACTCTCAACAGATGAATCAAACATCTTTAGAAAGGCACTTGGCAGTGGTATCACACAATTTGATGATTGTTTTGTTGTGAGGGTTGCTCCAGAGGACACAAGAAATGTTGATGCAGGTCAATATTTCTATGATTTGCAGATTGGTGTTGGTGATGATATTTTCACCATCATGAAAGGTGTCCTTGAAATAGAGCAGGATGTCTCATTTTAAAGGAGGTAATTATGAGTAGACATGATTCAAGAGAAATTGAAAATGTCAAAGTCATGCTCTTAAAAGGTGATAGTGGCTCAACTATTGTGAGCATTGAAAAGACAGGCACAAGTGGTCTAGTTGACACTTACACAATCACAATGAGTGATGGTTCAAAGTCCACATTCACTGTCTCAAATGGTAAGGAGATTATTTCTGTTGAAAAGACAGGCACAAGTGGTCTTGTTGATACTTATACAATGACATTCAATGATGATTCCACAGAGACATTTGAGGTTGTCAATGGAAATGGCATTGCATCAATTGAAAAGACAGGAACACAGGGAGCAGTTGACACCTACACAATCACTTTGGATGATGGCTCAACATACACATTCACTGTGACCAATGCAACAGGTACAGTTGATTCTGAACTATCAACATCATCACCAAATCCTGTTGAAAATAGAGTCATCACATACAAAATCAATGCTATGGATGCCAATATTGCGGGAACTGAGGATGGTGCAACTGCCTCACAGACTTATATTGCAGGAGATTTCATTCTAAGAAATAATCAGTTTTATGAGGTTACAACTGCCATTGCAATAGGAGATGCTCTCACTGTTGGTGTAAATATTTCAGATACAAGTGTTGGTGAGGAACTTAGTCAATTAAAAAGAGATTTGGATGCAAAGATAGGACACATTAGAACAGAGAGATCAGATGTCAATGTATATAATGAGTTAATCCAAATATCTGGAAAAGTTGCTCATTTGTATGGAAACATATCTTTTCCACAACTTAGTACTTCTGGATATTGGCTTTTAATAAATGATTCTATTGCAATTCCAGATGGAAATAGAACCATTGTAGGACAAGAAAAAGCCACAGGGATTCCCAAAGCATTTACAGTTGGAACAAATGGCTACATTATGAATGCAGAGGCAATTTCAGCAGGTACTTATTATTTTGATTCTACTTGGATTTTATAAATCAATATTTGGCTTTTATTTTTGAAAGGAGAGGAATATGAATGAAAGATTTTATGTGGTAAATGTAACTACAAACTCAACAGGAACAGAAACAAGAGTCCTCACTCCATATGACAACAGTGAAACTGCTTATAGAAAATTCTATGAGATTCTCACAGGCATTGGTGGCGGTGCTCTCAAAATCTGTGCAGGGCTATATGATTCTAACCTCAATCAGATCAAGAGAGAGGTTTGGGTCAAAGCAGAGACTCCAGAGGAGACACCATCAGAAGAATAAGAAAATGAGGTGAGAGCATGATTAAAGTTTTCGGACAAACTGACACATCTTTCTCATCAAATGGTGATGTAGTTTTAAGACCTCTCAAAGCCAAGGTTCACAAAGAGGATAATGGAGATTTCTATTTGGATTTGGAGACAGGTCTTGATTATGTGGATTATCTTGTGGAGGGCAACATTGTTGTTGCCAACACTCCACAAGGAGATCAGGCATTTAGAATTGGCAATGTCACAAAGACAAAAAGCAAGCTAACATCCAAGTGTTATCATGTTTTTTATGATTCAAAGAACTATCTCATTGCTGACTCTTATGTGGTAGATAAGAATTGCAATGATGCTCTTGACCATTTAAACAGTGCCACAGAGCCACAGAGCGAATTTGAGACACTTTCTGATGTTGGCACAGTCAATTCATTCAGATGTGTGAGAAAATCACTCTATGAGGCAATTCAGACTGTGATTGAGCGGTGGGGCGGTCATCTTGTCAGAGATAATTTCAACATCCAGATCAGGACAGAAATTGGACAGGACAATGGAGTCACAGTGCAATATAAAAAGAATCTCAAGGACATCACTTGTGAGGAAAATTGGGATAATGTCGTGACAAAACTCCTGCCTGTTGGCAAGGATGGCATCCTGCTCAATGCAATTGATCCAAATGCAGATATTTATGTCACAAGTAGTATGCAGTATGATTTGCCATACACCAAAACAGTCTCATTCACTCAAGATGACATAAATCAAGAGGATTATCCATCAGAGGTGGCATATCAGCAAGCCTTGGTCAGTGATTTGATGATGCAGGCAATTGAATATCTTGAGATTAATAGTTTGCCTCAAGTCAACTATACTCTCAAAGCTAATATTGAGAAAATCACTGATGTTGGTGACACTGTTGAGGTCATTGATGATAGACTTGGCATCAATATGATGACCAATGTCATCAAATATGACTATGACTGCATTTTGGAGCAATACACAGAGATTGAGTTTGGAAATTTTAAGCAGACTCTCTCTGGATTAGTTGGAAATATCACTGCATCTGTTGACAAGAATGTGACAAGTCAAGTGGAGGGAATCTCTGCATCATTGACTGAACAATTGCAACAGTCTCAAGAGACCATCATGGGAGTCATGGGAGATTCTTATGTCATCTATGATGGAGACCAAATTCTTGTAGTTGATTCTCTGCCAAAAGAGTCTGCAACCTATGTCATTAGAATCAATAATGGGGGCATTGGATTCTCTCAAGGTGGTATCAATGGCACTTTCACAAGTGCATGGACTATTGATGGCACACTCAACATGCAAGCAATCAATGTTATTAATTTAGTTGCTGATATGATTAAGGGTGGCACACTGAAACTTGGCTCTCATCTGAATGCAAGTGGAATCCTTGAATTATATGATGATGCAAACAATCTTGTCGGTCTCATGAATAGGGATGGACTCAAGATGTATGGTCTTGATGGGTCATATGTGGTCATGAATGATGAGGTTGGATTTGCAGGATATGATAGAAATGGCAATCAGATCTATTGGGTCAATGGGGATGAGTTCCACATGAAAAAGAGTGTGGTTGAGGAGGAAATCACTCTCTGCAATCAACTGAGATTCATTCCAATCCAGATCATGCAGGGAAATACAGTGGTCAATGAGGGCATTGGTCTTGTCTCTAGTGCAACAGGAGGTTCATGATGGCTAGTGGTTCATTCAACCTGTCAAGGACAGGCTCAACAAGTTCATATATAACATTTAAGTGTGCATGGAGTTCAACTCCAAATCAGTCCGCAAACACATCCACTGTGACTGTGACTGTCACTGCATCCAAGTCCTCAAGTTCGACTGCCAACACATATGGCAGTCAGAACACATCTGTCACTGTTGGTTCTGCATCACAGAGTGCAAGCGGTTCATTTACTCTTGCACCATCAAAGACTATCACTCTATTTTCCAAAAGTTTCACAGTGGCTCATGAATCTGATGGAACAAAGAGTGTTAAGATTTCAGTCAATGTTGGTGGCAATGCCATGTGGGGCAGTGGCTCTCAAACAGTCACTCTTGATAAAATTCCAAGATATGCAACTGTGAATCAGTCTCTTTCTGCCAAGACAGAGACCACTGCCACAATTGCATGGTCATCAGATGCAGTCATTGATTACATTTGGTATTCAACCAATAATGGCTCATCATGGAGCGGAATCAATGTTGCTGATGGCACAAAGGGTTCATATACCATCAGCGGACTTTCTGCAAATACTGCATATAATATCAAGACAAGAGTGAGGAGAAAGGACTCTCAGCTGACAACTGACTCCTCTGCATTGTCAGTGACTACATATGCATTTCCATATGCCAATTCAATGCCAAGTTTCACGATTGGAAACAAGTTGACTATTGGACTATACAATCCATTAGGCAGGACTGTCACAGTCAATATTCTTGGAGCGGATAACAGTCAAGTGAGCAATGACACCACCTCTGGAACATCTATCACAGGATATGCAGGGAGCGGTGTTGTCAATGCTCTTTATGCATCCATTCCAAATGCTAAGAGTGGCACATATAAGGTCAAAGTCACATATGGCACTCAGATCAGCACAAAGACAGGTGGAACTTATTCTGTCAATGAGAATATTTGCAAACCATCAATCAATGCAGTGGCATATCAAGACAGAAATGCAACCACAACTGCCTTGACAGGTAACAATCAAGACATTGTGAGGAATCAGTCCACTCTTTCATATTCTGCAAGTGGACTGACTGCCTTGAATGGAGCATCTGTCAGATCATGCTCTGTCACAGTCAATGGACAGACAATCAATCTGACTGTGAGTGGAAATTCTGCCACAGGAAATGGTGGTGTCATTGATTCTGGAACTGACATTGATGCAGTGTTCACTGTCACAGATTCAAGAGGATTGACAGGAACAAAAACTGTGACCATATCAATGCTTGATTGGTCAGTGCCAAGTGCCATCATCACTCTTGAAAGACAAGATAATTTCTACACTGCAACCAATTTGACAGTTGATGCAAATTTTGCATCTATCAATGGCAACAATAGAATCACAATCACCTATCAAGCTACAAAAGAGGGTGATTCATCTGCCTCTGTGAGTGGTTCGGTGCAGGACAATGTCACAAGTGTTGTTCAACTTGATAACAATTATGCATGGACAGTTGCCATCAAACTTGTGGACAGTTTGGGCGGTCAAACAACCTACACTGCATATATATCCAGAGGAATGCCAATCATCTATTTTGACAGACTCAAGTCATCAGTTGGCATCAACTGTTTCCCAAAAGATGAGGAGTCTCTTGAGGTCAATGGAGTGAATATGGCAAAGAATGTGATGACTGCATCACTTTCTGCCAATATGACCAATCTTGTGGTGAACACTTACACCAAAGTGCCTCTTGATCTATCCAATGGAGTTGGTTCAAAACTGACTCTCCAGAGTGATGGAGGAATCAAGATTGGAGCAAATGTGAACAAGATTCTTGTGTCTGCAAGGGCATCCATCCAAGGCTCTGCCACAACAGGCAGGAGACATCTAAGAGTTATGAAAAACTCATATACAAACAACAACACAATTGCATGGTCACAGGATGACTTTCCTGCAAGTTCAACTGAGGATATTGTCATCACACCAACAGTGGGTGATGTGTCTGAGGGTGATGTTGTCTATCTATGGTACTATGTGCCAAACTCTGCTGACTCTTTGGGAGGCAATGCATATGGATGCAGAACATCAATGACAATTGAGGTCATTGGATAGGAGGGGGTTATGGAAAATCTAACATTGCAGGACATCTCTCTTGCAATCACATTTATGGTTGGATTTATTGGAGGAGTTGGATTCCTTTATAAGTCTATCAAAGGATTTCTTAAAAAGATTATCAAAGAGCAATTTGAACCATTTCAAAATAGTCTTGATGACTTGCAAGAAACTGTTGAAAAGGTTGATATGGAATCCTGCAAGAATTTTCTTGTCAGATGCCTTGGTGACTTTGAAAAAGGTGAAAACATCAGTGATATTGAACAAGAAAGATTCTGGGAAGAATATGAACATTATCTCAATGCAGGAGGAAATTCTTATGTCAAACATAGGGTTGAAAAACTCCAAGCAGAGGGCAAATTGTAGTATAATTTAAGCAGATACAAACTCTTACTAATTCTTTCCCTCAAAAAAGCCATTTCTCATATTGAGAGATGGCTTTTTTATTTTTGTCTTTTTATATACTTGTAGATATACAAAATAAACAAAAGTAGATGCAGAATCAAACCTCAAATTTTGTGGTTCTGCCAATAGATTATGTATATTTTTAGATATACAATAAAATAAAAAACGCAATTTTAAGGAGGAACACAAAATGACAAGAGAACAACTCATTTCAGACATGATGGATAAGGCAAATGACCTTGTTGGGAATTGGACAAGAGCAGGAGAGGATGAAATCTGGAGAATGTGTTCTGATTGGAACAGTGAACATCCAGATGAGGAAATCTTCATGTGTGAGAGTGACATGGATGAGTATGGAAACACAACTGACTATGTAAATGGTTTCTACATTGAGGATGACCATTGGATTTTTGATGAAAGGAAGTAAAGGAGGCAAAATCATGAGAGTGAGATTTGAAAAATTTGCTCATGGTCTTGGAATGGGAGTTCAAGCAGAATGCGACTTGTCTCCCAAACAAGCCAATAAACTTTTTGACAAACTCTGCAAGGATGCCACTTGTGGATGGTGTGAGTTAGTTGCAGAGGATGATGATGAGGGTGGTTATATGGAAATAATAAAAGAACATAGCAATGTGAGACTTGCTAAAATTATCACCTCATTGATTTAAGGAGGAGTAAAGATGTATAAGAGCAGATTGAAATTTATGAGAGAATACAAGGGAATGACACAAAGAGAACTTGCAGACAAGTCTGGAGTGAACTTGGCAATGATTCAACATTATGAACAAGGTTATAAGGACATCAACAATGCAAAGGTTCTCACAGTTCTTTCATTGGCAGAGGCACTTGGATGTGATGTCTATGAGATTATAAATCCTAGAAACTGAGAAAAGGCAGGAGAAAATCCTGCCTATTTTTTTACATTATTGTAGTTTATTGATATATTAATTAAGCAAGTAAAAAAAATGACATTTATTGGAGGTTTTGATGATGAGATTTGAAAGAATCAAAGAAGAAAAGAGAGATTCTAAGGTCAACAAACTAATTGATGAATTTATCAAGACCAATTATGACAGAGTGGAAATCATTAATGAGGATGATTACAAAGATAATCATGCCATGGTCTCTGCATTGAGGTGGGTTATAAAAAATGATTATCCAGAAAAGGTCAAAGCATCCAAAATCAAAGAGAGAGTTTATCTCTCAAAAATTAATTTTGACTATAAATAAAAAGACAGGAATGATCCTGTCTTTTATCTAAATTGAGATGCCTTGATGCTTAGATGTATCAATTCAATTGTTTCCTTATTTTCAACTATCTTTGCAAAGTGACATTTGAGAGCAATGGAGCATTTGAGGATGGTTTCAAGTTTGGCATTGTCAATCACTTTAGAACCTTGCTCATAATGTCTGAGTGTGCCAATGTTGATGCCTGTTGCATCTGCCAACTCATTTTGTGACAACCCTTGTTGCAGTCTCATATCTTTTAGTCTAGTCATTTTCATCATCCTTTTAACTTTAGTTGTAGAGCCAAATTTGGCATTGAAATTTCCATGCAACCAAAGTTATATATGCCATTTCCAACTGCAAAAACTATGTAATATACAAGTAATACACAAAACACCTTGCAATCCTTGATATATCAATGTTTTTCACATTGTTATACAATTATTTTTATTGCAATGGTGGTGGGAAATGTCTTGCTATTAGTGCATTCTCTGACTCTTTGAGCATCTATCAAAATCTCTTTGTAATATACACAATAATATACAAGACTATAACTTTGATTGAGGAAATTGATGTGGTTATAGTGTTGATTATAACATGAGTTATACTTTTAGTTGTATTCCAATTTATTCATCTGCAACTTTAGTTGTTCTATTTCAATGTGATTGTATCTATCTGTTATATCTCCTTTATGTCCAACAATCCTCTGAACAAGGTCTCTGTCTGCTCCACATTTTAGAATGTGAGTGATGAATGTGTGCCTTGTTGAGTGAGGAGTGTGTTCAAATCCAATGTCCTTTTTGATTGTGTTCCAGAATCCTAAAAGATAATTTCTATAAGAAATTCTATATCCTCTATTGTCAACAATGAGATATTTATTTTCTAAATTATAGAGATCCTCAATGATTGGCTTGATTTCCTCATGAATAGGGATTGTTCTGTTTCTTCCTGCCTCTGTTTTAGTGCCTCCAATCATATAACCATCCTCTATATATACATTTTTTGTCTCCATCTCTAGCAGTTCAGAGATTCTCATGCCTGTGTACAACAATAGTTTTATAGTGTGAGAGAGCGGATGTCCGTCATATGTCAACACCTGTCTTATCTGCTCATTGGTGAATGGTTGCCTTTGCTTGCTTTGAACTGATTCAGTCTCAATCAATTCAGCAACATTCTTGGTTACATAGTCATATTTGAGTGCATATTTATAAACTCTATTGAGCATGCTCTTGACATTCTTTTGGGCAGATGGAGTGTGCCTCTCCAAAATCTCCTCAATGTGTCCTGCCTTGATATTTCTGATGGGCACATTTTGAATTTCTGCACATTTGCGGAATGCACTGTGATAGTTGTTTGTTGTGGTTTCTGCAACAGGATTTGTTTCCATAAGTTTTTCATAGACTGCCTTGAGTGTGATGTCTTTGTGTTCCAGATCGAATGGATCAACAAGATACTCTCTCAAGGCTTTTCTTGCATCAGAGATTTTTGCATGATATGACAGGTATTTGAATTTTTGCTTGCCATCCTCAGTCCATCCAACTGTCACTCTGACTGCAAATGGCTTTTTTCTGTTACCTCCAAGGGTAACAATTGAGCCTGTTCCATTTCCTCTTTTGGATTGTTTACGAGCCAAAAGAATCACTCCTTTAGATTTATTTCATCAAGCAGAGGCATTTAGGTGAGTCTCTGTCATTTTGTGGGTATATGCATCAGTATATGTAATACACAACTTGATTACAATAACTTTTATACACATTTTTATGGTTGTGACTATTTCTCTAAGGCTATATATTTGTTTTACAAGAATTATAAGACAATTTATGGAAAGAGGGATTATTCTATGACAGTTCAAGAGTGTGCAAGATTATTGGACAAGTCTCCACAATTTGTAAGAATCGGCTTGCAAAGAGGAATCCTGCCATTTGGCTATGCTATCAAGATGTCTAGCAAATGGACTTATCACATCTCTGAGAAAAAAGTGCATGAATATTTAGGAATTATGAACAAATAGATTTATTATATTTTATGCATATTTTTCAAAGAAATATAAAAATTTATATTGTATCAACAAATTATTCAATTATAATTAAATGTAAATAAATGGAAAGGAGTCATTTCAAGTAATGCGTGTAAATTTATTACTCTGGGAGGAGAAAAATGGATTCAAAGGTTCATTTGTTGCAAAAAAAATTGGTGTTAGTAATACCACTTGGAGTCAAATAAAAAATGACAGACAAAATCCAACATTCAAACAATTAATGACATTCAAAGATGTTTTTGGACAGGAACTTGATATGGATGTTTTGGAATTATTCAAATCTGTTGATGCAGATACCAAATTTTAATGCACTAAATGATTTGGGGATATAAAAATCAATCAAAAATAAAAGATTGTTTTTTATTTTATATAAAAATCAAATGGGGGAGGTTAAATCATGAGTAATGAACTAGATTCAAAAGGATTGCAGTCTGCAAATTTCATTGATTTAGTAGTTTTAAAAAATCATCCTCATGTATTTCAAGCACCTGCATTTTCTCAGTTAAAAGAGGGTGACAAGGTGATTATTGAAAGCATAAAAGAGGATGAGACTGCAATTGTTGAAAGGGTTTACACTGCAAGAAAAAGTGGTGATGAACTAGATTTTATTCTGATTGCAAGTGGCACATCTCTGCCACTCAGAAAAATTCTCAAAAAAATTGATTATAAAGATTTTGATTTCAAGGATGGCACTGCCTATGAGAAAAGCTGATCTAATTTCCAAACTTGATGAGTGGATTCTTGAGCAGAAATATCAAGAGTATGCTCAATCAACCTTGAATCAATACAGAGCCAATGTCCAAAAGTTCATTGATTGGTTGCCAGAGGATGAGGAAATCACAAAGGACACCATGCTCAAATACAAAATATATCTTGGAGAGGTTGCAGGGTCAACATCATCTATCAACACTTGGATTGTTGAGGTGAACAAATTCCTCAAGTGGCTAGATCAGAAAGATTTGTGCCTCAAGAAAATTAAGATGCAGTCCAAGCAGAGCAATGAGGAGATTTTGACTATTTCCGACTATAAAAGACTTTTGAGATTTGCCAAAAGGAATGGAGACCATCAACTCTATTACATCATGAAAATACTTGCCATGACAGGCATCAGAGTCTCTGAGTTGAGATATTTCAAGGTTGAAAATCTCAAAAGCAACTATATAGATGCATTTAACAAGGGCAAGGAAAGGACAATCATTGTCAGACAGGACTTGATGAGAGAGTTGAGGCACTACTGCAAAGATCAGGGCATCAAGAGTGGTTATATATTCCCAAGTGCCATTGTTGATGGTCAAATGGTCAATGTTTCAACCATCTGGAGACGGATGAAACGGATTGCAGGACTTGCAAGGGTCAGAAAGAGCAAGGTTCATGCTCATTCATTTAGGCATCTATTTGCCCAAGTATTTTTGAATACATATTCAAATAACATCACAGAACTTGCAGACATACTTGGACATAATTCTTTGGACACAACAAGACTATATACAAGGACAAGTGATTCTCAAAAGAGAGAAAAATTGGAGCATATGAGGTTTGAAAATGATTAAAAATTAGGGTCGATTTTTTCAAAAAGTATTTTGAAAGAAAAAAGAGAGTCAAAGCCTTGCAAAGACTAGGCAAGAGCGGTGGAAAAGAGGTGCAATATAATATTGCGGTTATATTGCGGACAGGAAAGGAGTGAAAAATGAATATATTTACTTTTGATGACATTGAAAATGCAATATATAAATTAGATCTTATAAAAAGACCATATATTGTTTTTCTCAATCCAAAAGATGCAGAATGTATAAAAACTCAAATGCCAAAGATTGAGGATTCATTGGTTATTCAATCAACAGAACATGTTGAGAGAGGAAAAGGAATTTTAATGAAAAGAGAATCCATTGAATTATGAAATTTACCATTCACTGATTTGTGAGTGGATTATCAGAAAGGATGGAAAGAGGAAATTTAAGCATGGATATTGGTTGGGTTTTTATTTTTTCACTAGCAATTCTTGCACTAGTGATTAGCAGTTTTGGAGATAACAATGAATAAATATTTGGAGGGAAAGAAAAATGGATTTTAAAGAATTTGAGAAAATGAAAGTTGAGCCTGCAAAAATTGAGGCAACAGTTGATGAAAATGGTTTGGCAAGAACAAAGATGGAGGGCAGAGGAATTGAATTGCTTGGACTTTCAGTGGAAATTGCAGTTAATTGCATAAAACAATATGATATGCCTGTTGAAATTTATTGTGAAATGCTCAAAGGACATATGAATATTAAACAACGCAAGAATGATGTGGAAAATATAATTAAAAAAATGTTGGGGGATTTGTAAATGAATAAAGTGATTTTAATGGGGAGACTGACAAGGGATCCAGATGTGAGATATTCACAAAATGGAAGTGAGCACACTTGTGTTGCTAGATACACATTAGCAGTGGACAGAGCAAGGAAAAAGGATGGAGCACCAAGTGCAGATTTCATCTCATGTGTTGCCTTTGGAAAGAATGGAGAGTTTGCAGAAAAATATCTCAAGAAAGGCACAAAGATTTGTGTCTGCGGTCATTGGCAGACAGGCTCATACGAAAATCAAGAGGGCAGGACTATCTACACAAATGACTGTGTGATTGAGTCTCATGATTTTGCTGAATCAAAGAGGGCATCTGAGGCAGAGCATCCAGAGCCACAACCAATAGATGATGGATTCATGAATATTCCAGATGTGGGTGATGATGAGTTGCCATTCAGCTAGAGGGAGAAAAGATGATAAAAATTTTGGAACTGTTTGGAGGGATTGGTGCTTGCACAAAAGCCTTTGAGAGATTAGGAATTGATTTTGAGGTTGCTGATTATGTTGAAATTGATAAATATGCAGTGGCAAGTTATAACGCAATTCATAACACCAATTTCTCTCCACAGGACATTTCAAAGTGGAACAAAGACATTGATGTTGATTTTATAATGCATGGGTCTCCATGCCAAGACTTTTCCCTAAATGGGAAAAATCTAGGGGGGGATGAGGGCAGTGGCACAAGGTCAAGTCTTATGTATGAAACAGTCAGAATTGTTGAAAAACTAAAACCTAAATATGTGATATGGGAAAATGTGAGGAATGTTCTTTCTGATCGTCACAAACATAATTTCTACAAGTATTTGAGCAAAATGGAATCTCTTGGTTATACAAATTATTATCAGCTACTAAATGCCAAGGATTATGGAATCCCTCAAAACAGGACAAGAATTTTTGTGGTATCAATTCAGAAAGACCAGGATCTTTTTTTCAATTTTCCGTTGCCTAAAGACCTCAACATCACTCTCAAGGACATGCTTGAGGACAATGTTGATGAAAAATACATCTTGAGTGAAAAGGCAGTGAAATACATCACAGATGAAAAAAGATTGGCAAATCATTGGACAAACATTGATCCTGACATTGCAATTCCTCTGACTGCAAAAGGGCAAAACAATTGGACAGGCTCTTTTATTAAAGTCAAGAATGCAACAAAGAAAGGTTTTCAAGAGGCATTTGAGGGTGATTCTGTCAACCTAGCATTTCCAGAATCCAAGACAAGGAGAGGCAGAGTTGGAAAGCAAATATCACAAACATTGCAGTGTGCAGATACAATGGCAGTTGTCTCTGATGGGTTGATTCTAAGAAAATTGACTCCAAAAGAATATTTCAGATTGATGGGTTTTGATGATGAGGATTTTGAAAAAGCAAAGTCAGTCAACTCAGACACTCAACTTTATAAACAGGCAGGGAATAGCATTGTTGTAAATGTGTTAGAGGCTATTTTGACAAACCTGATCGTCAATCCAAGTCATGTTGGAATAAGGCAATTAGATATATTTGACTACTTATGAGGCAAAATGAAAAGAAATAAAAGAGGTAATAAAAGAAATGGAAAGAAAAGATTTTTTAATAATAAAGAGAGATTGCTCAGATGACAAAAGAATTTCATTGGATGCAAAAGGGTTGTTGTTATTCATGCGTGAGAATCCAAATGGCTCACTCTATGATCTGAATAATGATTCAAAAGAAACCATTGACAGTGCTCTTGATGAATTACTCAAAGCAGGTTATGTGATGCCAATGAAAGATGCAAAAAATTATGTCGAGAGTGTTCTCAGCTTGAAAACGAAAGATGAAAATTTTTGCTTTTCATTACCAAATAACAGATTTCTTGGGTTTGACCAACAAATCAGTGATGTATTAGTGGCAGTTTTTAAAGATTTTTTAAGAAAGGAATAGGAGAGGGAAAATGAGTAAAGTGAAAAATGAAAATTTTTATAGTGTCCAAGGGTGGATGGTCAATGAATTAAAGCTAAAAGGAACACAGTTGCACATTTATGCAATTATATATGGTTTCTCACAGACTGATGACCAATATTTCACCGGTAGTCAGCAATATCTTGCTGATTGGACTAATTCAACAACAAGAGGAGTCAGAAATATATTAAAGGCACTTGTTGAGAAAGGTCTTTTAGAAAAAAAAGATAAAGTTATCAACAATGTGAAATATTGCGAATATAGAGCACTTAGAACACCAATAGAAATGGAAAAAAGTTCCGTAGGGGGTACGGAAAAAAGTTCCGTAGGTACGGAAAAAAGTTCCGTAGGGGGTACGGAAAAAAGTTCCGCAGGGGGTACGGAAAAAAGTTCCGATAATAATATAGATATAAATAATATAGATATAGATAATAAAGAGAATAAAAAGAAAGAAAGAAAGAGCACCACCTATGACTCTATTCTCTCATCCATGGATTTAGAGCCAAGACTCAAAGAGACACTCATTGAATTTATCAAGATGAGAAAGTTGATTAAAAGTCCAATGACTGACCATGCTCTTGAATTGCTGATTAAGAAACTTGAAAAGATGTCCTCTGATGTGGATGTCCAAATTGAGATATTGAATCAATCCATCCAAAACAGTTGGAAAGGAATTTTTCCAATTGATAAGAAAAAGCAAGTGAACAATGCATCCAATTCACTAGAGGATGATTACCAAAGATATTCAGATTGGAGCAAAAAAAGAATAAGAGATATTGTTGACTCAATGCCAGAATGATGAAAATGATTTTTGGGGGATAAAACATGAATGAAAAAGAGTTTGCAACATTTGCCATGGCTCTTAGATCATATTATCCAAGAGAAAAAATCCTGCCATCAGATGAGGCAATGGATTTGTGGTTCATGGAGTTGCAAGATATTCCATTCAACATTGCTCAAGCAGGACTGAGAAAATGGGTCAGTTCAAATAAGTGGTCTCCATCCATTGCAGAAATAAGAGAGATGGCAACATCCATCACACTTGGTGAGATTCCAGATTGGGGAGAGGCATGGAAAGAGGTTCAGCTTGCTATCAGAAGATATGGACGATATGAGGCAAGAAAAGGAATTGAGAGCCTGTCTCCACTTACAAGGCAAGCAGTTGAAAGAATTGGGTTCAATACTCTATGCATGAGTGAGAATGAATCTGCGGACAGGGCAAATTTTCGGATGATATATGAGCAGTTGGCAGAGCGAAAGAAAAAAGAGGCTCAAATGCCAATGACACTCAAGATGTTGATTGCAAAGGTTCAAAATCAAAATTTGATAGAGGATGAAAAATGATTAAAATTATAGTTGGTACAATATTAAGTTTGTTTTATTGCTTTTTAGCATTCGTGATTCTATATGTTATAAAATCTGAAAATTCAGAAAATATGAATCATGAAAAAGGGGAGAAAGATGAGGAAAAGAATCATTAATGCATCCATTGTGCTTTCATTCTTGAGTGCTCTGTCCATTTCATGTGCATGGATGGGAAAATGTATGCCTAAAGATTTAAAAGCCGAAAATGGAGCAAATATGGCGGTCACAGACATATGTGTGAAACCAATAGAGACAATCAATGATGTTGAAATTGTGGAAAATGAGGTTGAAACAGTTGGAAATGCGAATGATGATGAGATATTCTGCGATTCTCTGGAAATCCTTGCCATATGTGTTGAGGCAGAGGCAGGAAATCAAGACCTGTATGGCAAGAGATTGGTTGTTGATGTCATTTTAAACAGGGTTGATTCTGAAAGATTCCCAGATAACATTGAGGATGTCATTTCACAGAAATATCAATTCACTACCTATTGGGATGGCTCAATGGGGAGAGTGGCAGAGCCATCTCCAGAAACATGTGAGGCAGTGAATATGGAATTAGAATCAAGGACTGATGATTCAATCCTATTCTTTACCGCAGGCAATTATAACACATATTGCATTCCTGCATATAGGTATGGAGATCATTATTTTGGTTATTAGTAGGAGGAGCAAGGTGAAAGAATGATAACCAATAGCATGGAACAAAAGATTTGCGATAAGTATAGTAAACGTGATGAACAGGGTTTTGTTCATTGTTATGAATGCCCTTTAAAAAAAGGGAATCCTGTTCAATGGGATTTCAGATGCAAGGCAAATAGTCATTATGACCGAAAAACAAAAGAATGGGAATATGATGAGAGGAAAAAGCAAGATGATATTGTTCAGTGAAAGAATGTTGATTGAGAACCAATTCCTTTCTTGGTGCAAAGAAAATGGAGTTGCAGAGAAACCATGTTCTCTTGTTGGATTCATGCAGGCAAAAGGATGGCTCAATGAGGAAAAGATAGCATGGGATTTAATAAAGGAGAAAAAATAATGGTAGATATAAGTATTATTGATGGAAATGTTGGAGCACTCACATTTGTGATGGATGCTTATAATCTGAATATGATTAAAGCTGAAAGGGCATTTCATAAAATGCAAGATAATGGAATTATAGGTGAAAAATTATATCTGTTATGGAATGATTGTTGTGATAGAAACACTATTAAAACGTTAGATATGATTAATAATAACGATATTGAAACAATCAATCATTATCTAAACTATGGACATGGACGAGGTATTCCATATGAAAGGGGATAAAGAATGAAAATATTATCACTATTAGTATTGTCACTTATACTGAATTTTATTCAATTTGGTTTTAATCTTTGGATGAATAATTCTTGGTATAAGAAAACAATGGAATTAAATAAAAAATGGTATGAAAAATCAATAAAAATAATTAATCAGTTGAGTGACAGTGGGGAGGCACAGAATGAAAATCAAAATAATGGGATGCTCCATGCAGGAGATACAAGAAATTGAGAAATATGGTGTCAAAGTCAATTTTGGCTATGGACATGCATCTGTTATTGATGTGAGGTCAATTCAAGATATGAAAGACAGGATCTTGATATATCTGAATGATAGCAGATTTTTCTATGTGAAAAAGAATCCAAACTTGATAATTGAATCAAATTTTGATGATTACAGAGGTTAAAAATATGTTTAGAGATTTTGACAGATGCCCAAGATGCAATCACAATGATGCTCCAATGGTATGGCTTGGAGAGGGCAAAGGATGGTTGTGTGAGGATTGTTTTGAAAAAGAGAGGAGGAATGAAAATGCCAACATCAGTGACAATCACGTTAATCATATGCGTGACAATAGTGATTCTAGTATTCATCAACAATAAAAAGGAGAGATGATAACATGGGGGGAGTTTACATTGATTATGAAACGTACAAAAGAAAATATATTGAGATTCAGAATAAATATAATGAGATTCTGACAGAAAAAGAATATCTATTCACAAAGACTCAACCAAATGCCATCAGATATGACAAGGTTCAAGTGCAGGGTGGTACATATGGCAATGGGTTTGATGAATATATGATTGCCAAGGAGCATGACAAGATTGATGAGAGACTCTGTGAGGCAAAGCAACTCTTGGAGGACAGGGAAAGACTGCTCAAGTTGAAAGAAAAGGAACTGAGAGCATCCAAGGACAAGCTAGATCAGATCTATCTCATGAGGTATGTGGACAATAAAAGACCATATGCCATTGCCAGAGCATTGAATTATTCTGAATCTCAAATATATAGGATTTTAGATAAAATTCAAAGAAGTTTAAGAGGTTAAGGAGTTAAAGAAGATGAGAGAATTAGTATTTGAGGAAAAAAAACAGTTGGGAAAAAGAAAAAGAGATAAAGATGCAAGTGTTTTTGTTTCTATCTCGAAAAAACAGAACAGAGGAAGATTCACATTCTATAATAAATGGGCAGATGCAATCTCTAAGACTAAATATATTGTGATTGCAGTTGATGATAATAGAATATACTTCAAAGAGTCAACTGAAATATGTGGATGGTTTATGTCAAAAACAAACTATGCAAACACTAGAGTTGTATCAACCAACAACGAAAAAATATATAAATGGATTGAGGATGGTGGCATGGGAACATATGAATTTAAGCATGATGATGAACTTGATTTGTATTATATCGAGAAAATGAAATTTGAGAGGAAGAATAAATGATTGGAGTAATAATTTGCCTTGTATGCACATTGGTGAATACTGCATGGGCAATCTATTGGATTAATAGATTAGATAAAAATAAAAAGATGTATAAAATAATGGATATGTGCAGAAAGAGCATTGCAAGTGGTGTTTGCCCAAAATGTTGTGATAAATGTGCATGGAATGTTGAGAGGTATGAAAATGACTAGAGAAGAAATAAAAATAAAAGCAGATAAAATGGCATGTGAGATTTTTGAGTTTTTAGAAAGTTCAGAGCCAGATGAGGAGGAAAGAAATAAAAGATTTATAGAATTAGCCTGCTCATTTGTGACTGCAACATTAGATTTTGATAGTGACAATATTATCAATGATATTAGTGATTGTTGTAAGGATATTATGAAAATATCAGTTGCAGGTGCAATGAGATATAAGATGGGCAATAAAGATAGAGTTATAAAAGAATATTTTACGAGGAATAAAAATGATAAATGATAAAACTTTGAAAAATTATGAAATCATGAAAAATGAAGCTATCAAGAGAATGGAAAAGCTATCTCTTGACCAATTAGTGATTAATAATTTAAAAAAATATAACAAATTGTATTGCTCTGAAAATGGAGAGATTGTTGAGGTTTCAAAGTCAATTAAAGAAAGAATCCTTGAATTTCAAAAAGAATCTGGATGTCTTGTATATCATATTATTCATGCTTGTATATTTGGATGTGAAACTTATGAATTATTGCAGGTATCTTGCTATGAAGAAGATTGGAAATTTGAAAATGAAATAATGGAAAATGGATGGGTGATGGTGAGGAGCGAAAATGAAACCATTCCAGAATATAGTGAGTCGGGATCTATTAGGGTTCAGAGTCTAAATGGCAGTTTAATCAGAATCAACTAGTAAAAAAGAGGACATCAATTGTCCTCTTTTTTAATGCGTACAATATGCGTATTTAATGCGTATATCATACGCACATCTAACAGTGTTCATCTATCCACATTTGAATCAATACAGATGCAGAAAGATGCTTGTCTTTTGCAGTTGCCATAAGTTTTTCCTTGGATTCACTTGGCAAAGTGATATTCATTTTGACTTTTCGCTTGGACACCTTTTCTTGCAATCCTAGTTCACTCTTGATGCTCTCCTGTGATTCATGTCTTTTCTTTGCATCAAGGGCAAAAATATTTTCTCTTTTTGGCATATTATTGTGTTCTCCTATCTTTCAAATTCAATTCATATTTTACCGAACTATATATGTATTCAATCTGTTTGCATCCAATATTATTGGACTGAAATTCATTGATTGATATGCCACATGCACCTGCTTGATTGAATGCAGTTGTATCTGAGATGATGGCAGTCTTTAGATCAGGATATTTGGCATTAAACCAATTGATGAAATCTCTTGAGATGTTGAAACGATTCCAACGATTAAATACATATAGGGTTGGTTTAGTTCCTTTGAATGGCTCTAATATCTGAATCATTCTCTCAAGAGGTTTCATGTCTCTATTGCTCATCATTGTTGGCACAATGACAAAATCAGCAGATTCAATCCATTTTGTCATATTGGCTTGTAGAGCACCTGCGGTGTCTACAACTTGGACAACTGCATCTGGATTCTCATTGGTTTGGTGAATGGCAGATCCTTGGTCATCCAAATCAAAGAAATTATAAGGGATTTGGTCTCTCTCCAGAGCAAATGCAAGTTCATCTGCAATGAGTGTTTTTCCAACACCACCTTTTTGATTACAAATTAATACTGTTTTCATTCTTTTCCTCCTTTTGCGTACACTATACGCATTTCATGCGTACTGTATGCGTTTGCTATGCGTATTGTATGCGGATATTATACGCACACTATACGCACATATATTTTTATCAGTTTTAGGAGGTTTTTGCAAGCATAATTTAAACATGCGAAAAAATGCGACAAAATACCATGTATAGTTGGAGTGTAGAATTGTAGGATTCAACAGGAGGGTTTTGCCATGGATATTGGTCAGAATATCGAATATCTTTTGACACCTGTTGCACAGGTGGCACTTATTATTGGACTTGCTGAATTATTCAAACAAATTGGATTGAACAAGAGATGGATTCCACTTGTAGACCTTGGACTTGGGTTGGCAAGTGGCATTTTTATTTATGGGATTGCAATGAGTTATGGGTTGCTTGATGGAATTATCATTGGAATTGCTCTTGGTCTATCTGCATGTGGATTATTTAGTGGATTTAAGAATGTTACAGAAAAATAGGGGGAAAGTCTATGAATGGCATTGATATTTCAAGGTATCAAGCATCATTAAAACTTGAGAATGTAAAAAGAGCAGGATATGGTTTTGCAATCATAAGAGGTGGATACACGGGATATGGAGCAAACAGAATCAAATCTGTTGATTTTGCATTTGAAAATTTTTATAGACAAGCCAAAGAAATTGGTTTGCCTGTTGGTGCTTATTATTATTCATGTGCAAAGACATATGCAGAGGGTGAGGCAGAGGCATCATATTTTTATGAGCAATGTCTTAAAGGAAAACAGTTTGAAATGCCAATATATATTGATGTTGAGGACTCTCATTGGCAAGCTGATAACAAAACAGGTGTGACTGATGCAATCATTGGATTCTGTGAATATTTGGAGAGCAAAGGATTTTATGTTGGAGTCTATGCAAGTCTCTCATGGTTCAACACCAAGATTGATGTCTCCAGATTAAAAAATTATACAAAGTGGATTGCAAAATGGTCAGCATCAAAGCCAACAGTCTCATTCAATGCATTTGATATGTGGCAGTACAGTGACAATGGCAAGATTGGAGAACATGTGGTTGACCAAAACCTTGCTTTCATTGATTTTCCATCTATCATCAAAAAGGCAGGAAAAAATGGATATAGCAAAGGGCAAACATCTCAACCGAAAAAGACCACAAGCACCACAACAATCTATATTGTCAAGGCAGGTGACACATTGAGTGGCATTGCTAAAAAGTACAACACCACTGTGGATGCATTGGTCAAGAAGAATGGCATCAAAAACAAGAATAAGATCTATATTGGACAGAGGCTCAAAGTCTAAGGGGAGGTAAATATGGATGTAAGATATATCACTCAACATGAGGGTTATAGATATGAGGATCTAAGCGAAAAATCGAAACATGAGATTGATTGTTTCAACTATATTTTGGACAAGGTTGATGAGGTCAGCATTGAAGATGATGACATTCTTGCAGAGAATACTCTTGGAAAGATTAAGCAGGAGATGGCTGAGGATGTGATTAATGCAGTAAAAGAACATTTGGAAATCTGCATTCTTGAAATGCAAATCTGCCTTGCAGAGCAGGACAAGGAAGATTCCAAGGAGTAGTCCAATGTATAAGTCATGCAGTAAATGTGGCAAGATTCATGATACAAGATTCAAGTGCAATGCAGGAAATGATATATATAAGAGCATGCAGGAGAGGCATCTGAGGAGCAAGAATGCTTGGACAGAGAAATCAAAAGAGATCAGAGAAAGAGCAAACTATTTGTGTGAGGTTTGCAGAGATCAGGGAAAAATCACATATGAGAATATAGAGGTTCATCATATCACTAAAGTGAGAGATGATGAGTCATTGCTCTTAGACAATTACAATCTGATATGTCTCTGCCAAGAACATCACAAGCAAGCTGACAAAGGTTTGATTGATAAAGACTATCTATTGAGTCTTGCTAAGAGGAGAGAAGATGAATAAAGTTGGTTGGTTCATCTTCTCTTTTATTAATTTATCAAATTTGTTTGAAAATTAATAAAAATAAGCGGATAAAAGGCAGGGAGAAGATCCCCCGTGGGTATATTGTGTCTCATTTTCAGACAATTTCAAGAC
>JAEIGA010002150.1_pt1 | contig 31462 bp, 54 predicted proteins | sample 9270691 | NCBI WGS metagenome assembly JAEIGA01 (sample SAMN17057246, study PRJNA624740) | gut metagenome | biome: biome; isolation source: fecal sample | host: Bos grunniens | place: China: Xizang | collected 2019
AGCGCCAAATTACACACTGGGATGTAGACCACATGGGAGGAGACCATGTTAACAGAAGCAATGAACAGGCTTGAACAGCTTATCGCATTGCGGGACAAATTGGCAGAAGCGATTGACACGTGCGAGAGCAAGCGTGATCTGGCTGCGCTGGCGAAGCAGTTCCGCGAGACGATTAAGGAAATCGAAGAGATCGAAGGGACTGACAGCAGCAATGACGAAATCGGCGAGATCCTCGCGGAGCGCGCGGCTGATGGGAAGCCAGGAGCCGTCCGTAAGAATCGCTCCTAAATATAAGACAAGCGACGGCCTTGACGCATGCAAGATCCTCAGGGCCGGCGGCACGGTGCTGGATCCATGGCAGTCGATGATCCTGGACGACTGGATGGGCAGGAGCGCTTCTGGGCGTTGGGCGGCAGCCACATGCGGTGGATCTGTACCGAGGCAAAACGGAAAATCACTTCTTGTTCAGGGAAGAGCGGAGGCGGGAATGCTTCTGTTCAATGAACAGGTAATCTATACCGCGCATCTGCAGAAAACAGCGACAGAGACGTTTGAGGAAATGCGGGATTTCTTCGAATCGCCAAAGCTGAAAAACTATGTCGCGGATATCAAGACCGCTCTGGGCCGAGAGCAGATCATCCTGAAGAGCGGCGCGAGGATCAAGTTCCTCGCCAGAACAAGGAACGGCGGCAGAGGACAGCATGGTGACCTGCTGATCATAGACGAAGCGCAGGAGATGGATGAAGATGCCCAGGCTTCCTTCCTGCCGGCAATCTCGGCGAGCCTGAACCCTCAGACCGTATATGTCGGCACTCCGCCAGATCCGAACTGCACCGGAACCGTATTCCGGGGAATCCGGGCGAGAGCTCTGGAAGGAAAGACGGAGCGGATGGCGTGGTTTGAGTTCTCCGTCAAAGAGATCGGCGATGTGAAAGACCAGAAACGATGGGCGGAAACGAACCCGGCAATCGGCCGGAGAATCCTCGCATCAACTGTGGAAGGCGAATGTGAGCAGATGGATGCGGACACATTTGCAAGGGAACGTTTGGGGTGGTGGTCTCCTGTGGCAGCGGAGCAAAAAGATTATGCGATCCCGAAAGCGCTCTGGGACGCCTGCGGATCGGATGAGGAGAAGCCGGAAGGGAAGACCGCCTACGGAATCAAGTTCTCTCCGGACGGATCGACCGTGTATCTGTGCGGTGCGGTTGCGCCGCAGGACGGCGCGGCGAGGATCTCGCTGATCAAGCAGGAGCGGACGGGACACGGAACACAGTGGCTGGCCGACTGGCTGAATGAAAGATATACAAAGGCCTCCTGTGTTGTCATAGACGGTCGAAACGGCGTGGACGTGCTTGTGGACAAGATCGCAGACACATGGCGGGCAAAGGGCTCGGTCGTGCGGCCAAACTCCAAGGATGTTATTGCGGCGGCCGGCGGCCTGATCAATGCGTTGGCAGAGAAGCGGGTCACATGGTACACCAAGCAGGAGGTGCTGCGGGACAGCGCTGTCGAATCGGTCAAGAGGCAGATCGGCGGCGGCTGGGGATTCGGCGGAGACAATTCCGGACCGATTGAAGCAGCGGCGCTTGCGCTCTGGGGCGTCAGCACGACAAAACGAGACCCGACAAGAAAGATGAGAATAGGGTGATGAAATGGACTTGAACAACAGCATCGTCAGCGCCCGCAACCTCCTGCCGGAGGATGCGGAACGTTTGGACAGACTCCTGACGATCTACCGGAGTCATGCGAAGGCGAACGAGATAAAGCGCCGTTATTACGAAGGACACGTCAGGCTGGGAGAAGTGAATCTCGGCCTTGCACTGCCGAAGAATATTGCCGGGCTTGAAATCGGCTGTGCATGGGGCGAGAAATGCGTGGACGTCCTGGCGGCGAGAAGCATGTTTGACGGCTTCGTAGGCAGTCAGGGGCAGGAAGTGGAAACACTGAACCAGATCGTTAGGGAGAACCGACTGATCGCGGAGTATGCCAAAGCCTGCCGGGACGAGCTGAAATACGGCTGCACCTTCGCCACACTGAGCGCGGATGATGAAAGCCTGTGCAAGATCCGTTTCCATTCACCGGAGACCGCTGCGGCGGAATGGGACGGCGAGAAAGGCCGGATCGGATGCGGCTTCGCGATTATTGACGTTGCGAAGGATAACCGGAAAAACGCATGGCGTGCTTCTCACGTGAACCTCTATACGGAGAACGCGATTGTCGTGCTGAAGCGACAGGGTGAGGACTGGTATGCCGAATACCTGAACAACGCTGTCGGTCGGCCACTGATGGAGCCGCTTATCTGGAACGCAACGAGCATGAAGCCATTCGGACGCAGCCGGCTGAAAGAGCCGATCCGCAGACTGATTCAGGGCTATGTCCGCACGATCGCAAACGCCACCATCGGGCTGGAGTTCTCGACAAGCCCGCAAAAATACCTTCTGGGTGTAACAGATGACCAGTACGATGCGATTGTGAACGATAAGTTTCGGAGCTACGTTGGATCCATTCTCGCATCGACCACAAATCCGGAGACCGGCGAGAAGCCGTCCTTCGGGCAGCTGGCGCAGGGCACGATCGAGCCGCATGTGCAGATGATGCGCACACTGGCGACGCAGTTCTCGGCCGCGACCGGTCTGAGCGTGACGGATGTCGGTGTAGTGAATGATGCAAACCCGACTTCAAGCGACGCAATTCTCGCGCAGACGCAGACGCTGGTTCTGCTTGCAGAGCAGCTGAACGCAGGCAATGGTGATTCCCTGTATCAGATCGCCCTGATGGCACAGGCCATCGCGAGCAAACAGCCGATTGACGCACTGCCGGAAGAGAGCAGGGATGTGATTGCCCACTTCAAGAACCCGGCCATGCCGTCTGTGGCGGTAACGGCGGATGCGGCGATCAAACTGGCTTCGGCGAGACAGAGCTTTGCACAGACGGACACCTTCCTTGAGATGGTCGGATTCGACCAGGCGGATATTCGGAGAATAAAGGCACAGGAAGTTCGGGCAAGGGGGCTGCTCGGCCTTGACGAACTGGAAGAAGAGCAGGGTGAGAATGAATGATCTTCCCGGAAAGCGGCTGGATCAAGTACATTGATACGCTTGCTGCCATCAACAAAACTGCAGCGCAGAAGTTTGTGGCTTATCTGAACGCGCATGATGTAATCACAGTCGCAGGAAAGAAAGCCGCCATCGATTACGCGTATGCCCTGGCAACCAGATATGGAGAGATGGCAGCGGCCGCCTCGTGTGAAATGTATGACGCGGTGGCAGAAGCATCTGGGGCGATCCTTTCCGCGGCAGAACCGGCAGCGACAGCGACTTATGGCGAAGTGGCCAAGACGTTCAACGGCATGGTCAAGCAGAAACAGAATAATGAGGCAATGGGAAACGCGGTCGGCCGCCTGGTGAAGCGAGCCGGAGCGGACACCGTGCTTCAAAATGCAAAACGGGACGGAGCGGAATTTGCATGGGTTCCTCACGGTGATACCTGTTCGTTCTGCCTGATGCTGGCGTCGAATGGCTGGCAAACCGCATCGAAGAAAACGATCAAGGGAGATCATGCTGAACATATTCATGCAAATTGCGACTGCACCTTTGCGATCCGCTTTGATGGGCGGAGTGGTGTAGCCGGGTATGATCCTGATCGGTATCGTGAGATATATGATAATGCGGAGGGCGACACCTGGCAGGAGAAACTCAACTCCATGCGCAGGGAAGAGTATGCAAAGAACGCTGATAAGATCCGGGCGCAAAAGCGGGAAGCGTATGAGAGAAGAAAAGAATTGAACAGTCATGAAACTAGTGCTAAAATAATTCAGAAAGCCATCCAAAAGCAAAGTAATGAGCGAAAATCGACTCTTCTTGTTGATGCAATTGTTGATAACCATGAGTTCTTAAAAGATATCACTCCGGCTGAAATGAAGCAAATGTTCGAAGATGCAGGATATCTTGTAGAACCACTTGGAAGCAGAAGTAAACATGTTCCCAATATACCATTTGAAGAAGGTGGGGGATTTCGAGTCAGTTTCGGCGGAGATGGTTATTTGCAATACCATCCAGAAGGTGGAATACACAAGATAGCATATTGGAAAATCAATAATGGAGAAAGGGGGAAGCATTGGTATGACACAGAAGGTAATGAAAGAAAATTTGGAAAATGACATCTACACCTGGAATGATATAATTCAGAGTTCATTGGCAGCACGATTTGAAAAGCTTATTGCAGAAGACGATCTCTTTTGGTTTAAGACAAAAGATGGCGCATTTAGGGTTGTTCCTTTCGAAAAGCCATTCTGTGGATTTATAGTTGAGTATGCAGAGGGGCAGAGCAAAAATGCACTTATGTCCGCTGAAGATGTAGACCAATATCCCCTTGCAGACTTTGAATCAACTGATAGTTTAATGTCGCAAATTATAATTGATATCGGAGCTTAAGAATAAAAACCCGCCTGCCCATGCGGTAACATGAACAGGCGGATGCAGACTTTCACCGAATTTACGGAGTACACGCCGGGCATTGCTGCCAGGCGGGGCGATGATTCACCTCGGTATCGTATTTGGTCTTAGAAATGCGATCAAGCGCTTCTGTAAAGGCGGGCGAGAGTTCGATCTTCGGAAGATCGAGAGCAGAGATTGCGGAAGCGGAAATGGGTTTGCAAAGGGTGCTCATCTTTTCAGAAACTCCAGTAATCCAATTTGTTACACCACGGCTGTGGGGGCGGGTCATTTCTGCCCGCCTCTTACGGTCACCCGCAAGTTCAGACTGTGCATTCATCCCGTAGGGATGCTCCGTGTCCAGTCGTTACACCTTCCCATAGAGGGCTTGGCTCGGCGTTTTCTGCAGAGCGATTATAGCAACAGCAAGAGAAAAGATCAATAAAATATCATTATGATGATTGAAGCACAAAGCCGAAAGGCCGCGTGCTTTTTTCATACCCAACTGGCGGGACAAGGCCAGGAATTTACGCGAAAGCGGAGGAAAAACCAATGTCAGAAACTGTGAAACAGGAAACCAACCCGGCACAGGAGCCGGAAAAAATGTTTACCCAGGCGGAACTGAATGCGATCGTTGTAGATCGGCTGAGCCGCGAGCGGGGTAAATACTCGGACTACGAGGAACTGAAAAGCAAGGCAGCGCAGTTCGACGCGGCAGAAGAGGCGAGGAAAACCGAACTTCAGAAAGCCACGGAGAAAGCGGAAGCCCTGCAGAAGCAGCTGGATGAGATCAACCAGGCAAATACCATCCGCACGATGAGGGAGAAGGTCGCAAAGGAAACAGGACTTCCGGCGGACATGATTGAATTCCTCACCGGAGCGGACGAAGAGGCCTGCATGGCGCAGGCAAAGAAACTGGTGGAGCGGGTGAAGGCCAGCGGCTTCCCAACGGTAAAGGATTCCGGCGAATCACGGGCGCCGGCAGTCACAAAGGGCGATATTCTCGCCATCAAGAACGAGCGGGAACGCCTGAAAGCAATCCGTGAACACATTGAACTATTTTCGTAAAGGAGATTTGAAACATGGCAAATGAAATTCTTGCTCTTGCCGCAAAAGCGCAGGACGTCAACTTTGTAACCAAATTCGAAAGCGATCTTCACAATCTGCTTGCTGTCCTGGGCAAGTCTGAAGTGCAGGTCATGGCCCCCGGCTCTGCCTTCAAAATCTACAACACCTCCGGCACTCTGCCTGCTGCGGCTGTCGCAGAAAAGGCTCTGATCCCCGATGCGGGCATCACCACCGACAACGGCACGGTCGTTGAGCTGACCTACAAGAAGTACCGCAACCTGACTTCCATCGAGAAGATCGGAAAGATCGGCTTTGATGCCGCAGTCGGCGCTTCCAACGACGCTCTGCTCAAACTCATCCAGAAGGCAGTTCGTCAGACCATCTACACCGGCATCGCAACCGGCACCGGTACCGCAACGGGTGCCACCTTCCAGGCGAAAGTCGCCGCAGCGGCCGGCGCTGTCGCCGTAAAATTCGAAGATGAAGCCTATACCCCGGTGTTCTTCGCAAATCCGACCGACGCATACGGCTATCTCGGAACCGCGAATATCACCATCCAGCAGGCTTCCGGCCTTGCCTATCTTGCCAACTTCATGGGCATCGGCAACGTGATCCTCGACAGCAATGTCGCTGCCGGCACGGTTATCGGCACTGCGGTGGAGAACCTCGAAGTCGTGGCCGCGAACGTGGCTCAGGTTCCCGGCATGGACATGACTATGGACGAGAGAGGCATCATTGGCGTCCACACCGGCGCCCTGTATGAGAACGGCGCCATCCAGACTGTCGCTTACTGCGGTCTGGCGGTCCAGCCGGTCTTCTTGGATCGCATCGTCAAGGCCACTGCTGGCGCCTGATGAAATCTGCTAAAGTAATTGTCGCGTTCCGTGACCTCTTGGAGGATGTCCCCCGCAATCCGGGGGACGTCTTTCAGGTCGAAGATGAACGCGCTGAATATCTTGCAAAGCTTGGCTTCGTAACTCTTGAAGAGGTAAAGCCTGCAAGAAAGAAAAAAACAGCAGAGAAGTGAGGTGCCCGCATGGCCGCATATGCAAACGTCGACGATGTACAGGCGCGAATGATTCGCACGATGTCATTGGATGAGAGGACCGTGTGCAGTGTCCTTCTGGACGATGCGGCGGTCATGATCGATGCCATCGCACTGAGTGCGTCAGCCGACGCCAAGAAGGTTGTCAGCTGCCGTATGGTGATCCGTGCATTAGGTGACGGCACAACTGGAGGCTATCCGATCGGAGCGAGTCAGGGCAGCATGAGCGGTCTTGGTTATTCTCAGAGCTGGACAGTTTCCGGCGGGAGCACCGGCGAGCTATATATTGGCAAAGCTGATCGCCAGCTGCTTGGCCTTTCCAACAGCATCGGGAGCTACAGCCCGGTGCAGGAACTGGTTCCACAGGAGGTAACGCCATGACCGGCGTGACTGTGGTCCTGCATGTCAGGACTCAGAGCGGCGTGGACTCTTTCAACGCTCCCATCTTTAGCGAAACCACAGAAACCGTGGACAACGTGCTGATCGGTCAGCCTACTACTGAGGAGATCGACAGCACGCTGTCGCTTTATGGGAAAAAGATCGAGTACATGCTTGGGATCCCGAAGGGCGATGAGCACGACTGGGAGGACACGATTGTGGAGTTCTGGGGCAAGCGTTATCGCACATTCGGTATGACGATCCAGGGCATCGAGGCAAATATTCCGACGCCATGGCATAAGAAGGTCCGGGTGGAACGCGATGGCTGACGCCAAGTTCAAACTCAATTTATCTGGACTCAATGAACTGATGAAAAGCGCAGAGATGCAGGCGGTGCTCAATTCGGCAGCCAGTCAGATCGCCAACGCGGCGGGAGATGGCTACGAAGTGGAATCCGCTCATCCGATCAGTTTTGTATCAATAGCGGCTGTTCACGCAAGGACCTTTAAAGCCAGGCGTGAGAACAGCGAAAACAATACACTTTTGAAAGCAGCGGGAGGCGTCAAGTTATGATCGAACCGACTATAATTGCATATCTGTCCGAGCAGCTTGATGTTCCGGTTTACGGTGTGATCCCGCCTAATCCACCAGCCATCATGGTGACTGTAGAGAAAACAGGAGGGCGCCGCTCCAATCTGATAGACGCTGCCACACTGGCCATCCAGTCCTGGGCGCCATCAATTGAGCAGGCTGCTCAGATCAATGATCAGGTCAAGGCCGCTATGGCTGCCAGTGTTGAACTGGACAGCATCAGCAGCTGTGATCTGGACGCTGATTACAACTACACTGACAACACGAGGAAGCGGCCAAGGTATCAGGCCATTTTCGAGGTTGTCTACTATGATTAAGGAGGTACGGCTCAATGCCTACTGTAAAAAATGTTAGCGCCGGTAAGCCCAAAGTGGCCGGCGCAATCTATCGGGCGCCTCTTGGCACGGCTCTGCCGACTGATGCCACTACTGCCCTCGCACAGACTTTTGTCGATATGGGCTACATCTCCGAGGATGGCGTCACCAACAGCAACGGCCCGGAGACCGAAAAGATCAGAGCGTGGGGCGGCCAGACTGTGCTGATCGTCAGCACGGACAAGCCGGACACCTTCCAGCTCACTTTCCTGGAATCTCTCAACGCCAACGTGCTGGAGACAGTCTACGGAGAGGCCAACGTCACGGAGGACACCGGCGCAGGCACGATCTCTGTGGTGGCAAATGCTGCCGCTCTGACGGATCACGTCTATGTCATGGATCTGGCCATGCGTGACGGCGCTCTCAAGCGCATTGTGATCCCCAAAGGCTCTCTGAGCGAGCTGGGCGACATCGTCTATAAGGATGATGAGGCGGTTGGATATGAGGTCACTCTTGACTGCATGCCGGACGCACAGGGCAACACACATTACGAATACATCAAGCAGGCCACCTGAGGAGGGCTGAGACATGATCAAGGGCACAACGTCCACGGGCTTTAAGTACGAATACGACGAGGAGCATCTGGACGATATGCGCTTTGTCGATGTCCTCGCTGTTGTGGTTGATCCTGAGGCCCCTCCGTTCGAAAAGATCGCCGGGGCCTCTCAGCTTTTGACCATGCTTTTGGGCGCCGACATGAAAAAAGCGCTTTATGAGCATATCGGCAAGAATCACGAGGGAAGAGTCCCGCGTGCAGAGCTTCAGCAGGCGCTGGAGGAGATCATGCAGGCAAAGGACGCCGAAAAAAACTGATCCGGCTGGCCCAGATGATCACCAAGAATGAGGATGCGCTGATCTGTGATTTTGCAGAGACGTATCACATCCTTGATTATCGGGCATTGCCAGCACGGCAGGCGGCACGTCTTGCCTGTGGCCTTCGGCAGTCCTCACGGATCATGCAGGCGCTCTCCGGTGCTCCTGCAGATCTGGAGACGGTTCTCCTGGCGCTGATTGCAGACGCGGCGAGGATTCTGGTCTGGCAAAACACAAAGGACGGCGTGAAGGGCCAAAATCAGCCGAAATCACTCCTTGCTATTCTGCGCGGAGACGTGCAGACCGGCGCCGGGTTCGATTCTGCGGAGGCTTTTGAAGCTTGGAGGGCGTCCATGATAGGAGGCGATCCGCGTGCCTGATCTGGGCAACGCATATGTAAATATAGTCCCGAAAGCACCAGGCATTGAAGGAAAAATAGAAGGCCTTTTCAATGGCGGTGGATCCGGGGCAGAAAGAGCCGGGTTGAGTCTCGGCAAAAAACTATTAGGCGGTATCGCTGCGCTTGGAATCGGTGCGGCGATCGGCGAAACAATAAAATCCGCATTTGAGGCCGGCGGTGCTCTGGAGCAGAGCTTCGGCGGTCTGGAAACAATATACGGCGACGCGGCAGAGGCGGCAAAGAGCTATGCAGCAGCCGCGGCAGAGGCAGGCATCAGCGCCAACAGCTACGCCGAGCAGGCTGTATCGTTCGGCGCGTCTCTTAAACAGGCGTTTGGTGGTGACACAGCGGCGGCCGTAGAGGCAGCCAACACGGCCATCCTGGACATGGCGGACAACGCCGCCAAGATGGGCACACCGATCGAAAACCTGCAGACAGCATACCAAGGCTTTGCCAAGCAGAACTACACCATGCTGGACAACCTCAAGCTCGGCTATGGTGGCACCAAGACCGAGATGGAGCGGCTGCTGGCCGATGCGCAGAAGCTGACCGGCGTCAAGTATGACATCAGCAACCTCGGCGACGTTTACGAGGCCATCCATGTCATCCAGGGCGAGCTTGGCCTGACCGGTGTGGCAGCCGACGAGGCGAAGACCACGCTGCAGGGCAGCATGAACGCCGTCAAGGCTTCCTGGGAGAATGTGATGGCGGCGCTCACGACCGGAGAAGGCCTGGAGACGGCTATGCAGAATCTGACCAATTCGGTCGGGGCTTTTGCTGACAATGTCCTGCGGATGCTCAGTGAGCTCGGCCCGCAGCTCCCCGGTCTGATCCTCGGCCTGGTCGATGTTATCGTGGATCACGCTCCGGAGTTTCTGGCGTCCGGTGTCGAGCTGATCGCACAGCTGGCGCTCGGCCTGATCGCAGGCATCCCGGATCTGCTGGCGAAGATTCCGGAGATATTTGACCGGCTGCGAGAATCCTTTGCCCAGTATGATTGGGGAGAGATCGGCATGAACATCGTCAGAGGCATCATCAACGGCCTTGGGAGTGCTGCGTCCGCTTTGTGGGATTCCATCAACAACATGGCGAAAAATGCATGGGAGCGTGCCAAGAACGCGCTCGGCATTTCCTCCCCGTCGAAGGTCTTCGCGGATGAGGTCGGCCAGTGGATCCCCGCCGGCATGGCAGAAGGCATCGAGGACAATCTGGAGCCGGTGGATAAATCTGCGCAGCTTATGGCCGATGCGTCTCTCGGCAGCATACAGCCAATGGATGCCACGGCAGACATGCGTCAGGGCATGACTCCGGATGCGGTTCAGCAGCTGGTGGATGCGCTGCGGGCGTTTAAATTTGATTTCTACATGGACGGCCGGCAGATCACCGATTGCGTGACTCTTCGGCAGCGTAACGCCATCCGGAGCGGAGGTGCGGCATGATAGCAATATGCAACGGGACAGACCTGTCCGATCTGGTCGGCTACGGCTATAAGATCGAGCAGGTGCCGCAGTACGGCGGGCAGATGACGGCCATCGACGGGACGGACTACTCAGTCAAGATCCGGGATCGGTGGCATCTGACGGTGCCATTTATCGCACTTACTAAGGATCAGCTGTCCATGGTTTTATCCCTGTTTCCTGCTTCTTCCGCTTATGTCGAGTGGACTTTTTACGATGAGGCCATCGGAAGCACCAGGATCGAACTGATGCGCTACGAGGCTCGCACGGCATCGCTCATGGTGCACTACAAAAACGGCGTTGAATATTGGAGCGGGCTGTCCGTGGAACTGTGGGAGAGGTGATCTGATGCAGGATACATCTCCCCTCTATCGTCAGATCCTCTCTGATCCTGGGCACTACTTCGAGGTATCGGTCGTTATCGGTGAGAGCGGCGACCTGGTGACGGAGTTCGGCAGCCGGATCCTCTTCGGAGGCACGGCCATCCTGGTGGCCAGATCCGGACCGGAGTCCGGCTTCTGGGGAAGTCAGATCTTTTCCATGAAGACGAGCTCCCGGATGTTTGGCAACGATCCGGAGATCGGGCAGGCCATTGCGCAGGAGATCGAGCTGCAGATGCTGCAGCCGGCGGGCGACATCCCACCCATGGCGCAGGTCGTGCCGTATGTCCGGGCATGCACGAACTCGCTGCAGTCCGAGTGGCTCCGGCAGGGCGTTTTCTACATCGACACCAGAGAGACCACGGCAAGCTATGACGGCCTGCAGGTTCTGACTCTCCACGGATTCGACGCGATGCTCAAAACGGAGCAGGATTACGCCGACACAGGCATCGACTGGCCGGCGACAGACATCGACATTGTCCAGGAGATCGCGACCAAGATCGGCGTCACGGTGGATCCGCGCACGGTTGCTCTCATGACTGCCGGATATACCTATCCGCTGCCGGCGGGTTATACGCTGCGCGAAATGCTTGGGTATATCGCCTCGGCCTATGTCGGGTGCTTTATTATCACAGAAGACGACCAGCTGCGGCTCGTATCGCTCCTGGAGCTTCCGGAGGACACGTCACTGCTTGTTGACAGCGTCGGCGATTATATCACTTTCGGCGGCGACCGGATAAAGGTGGGATCGTATGGCGACAACTGATAAAATCAATCTCCTGAGCCGGGTGGCTTCGATCGATGTCGCACCGGAGTTTGCTGCCTATTCTAAGGTTGTCATCCATCTCGATGACGAGACGGCCATCGAGGTCGGAGATGATACCGGCCGGACGCTTGAGGTTACGAACCCCTTCGGCACGCAGGAGATGGCGCAGCAGATGCTGGCCAGCCTTCGCGGCTATCAGTACCAGCCGCTCTACGCGACCAGCGCCCTCCTGGATCCGGCAGCAGAGATCGGCGACGGCGTGAGCATTAAAGGAATATACGGCGGGATCTATCAGCGCATGCGGACCTTTAATCAGCTCATGGCAGCCGATATCGCGGCCCCGCATGATGAGGAGATCAACCATGAGTATAAGTATGTCTCGCCTCAGGAGCGAAAGTACCGGCGAGAGATGGGCAGCGTGCGTGCGTCCCTGCTCGTCCAAGCAGACAGAATCACGGCAGAAGTCACCCAGCGTGAAGCAGATTCCGCAGAGTTTCGAAGCCAGTTGCAGATCCAAGCAACACAGATCGCCGCAAGGGTCACACAGACAGGCGGCAACCAAGCTTCGTTTGGGTGGTCGTTGCTTGCTGATGAGTTTGGGCTGTATTCGGGAAACACAAAGGTCTTCTGGGTAAATGCCTCAGGAGCGCACGTTAAAGGTGAAATCTCAGCAACCACGGGAAAGATCGGCGGCTTTACGATTGGATCATCTGCGATTTATAACAACATTTCGACATTCGGCGGTACACAGTCCACAGGCGTTTATCTTGGCACGAACGGCATCCAGCTTGGTCAGAACTTCAAAGTCACGACAAGTGGAAATGTAACCGCCAACAACATGACCCTGACGGGTACATTGACAGTCGGTGGAGAAACAATTACGGCGGCTAAACTTCGACAGGGTGCGGAAAGAGCCAACAGCGGATATCAGGGCTGGAACAACACAACAAGCACTGTCAATACGAACGGGCAAACATGGTCAACGGGTGCTGGCTACGGTTTCAACTTCGACAGCATGAAGAACGGCGGCGGCTATGCCTACCCGATTAACGCATCTTCTTTCCGTTATAACGGAACGCAATACACACCACAAAGTATGTCCTTTGTTGACGGACGAGGGAGTACGAGAACGATCAATTACCTTGGCGTGGCATCAGAGTAGGAGCGTGAAATGTTTAATCTTAACCAAATCAGGGACGCATTGAAGACACTCTGCACTATTAGCGGTTCAACTGATATTGCAGTTGGTAAGATTGACAATGCAAAACTGCTTCTTGAAGAAGCAATACAAGAGCTTAACGGCATTCCTGTCGCTGGAAAGGGTGCGCTTGACTGTTTGCTTGGATGCATCATGGCTCTTGAAGTAATAACAGGAGAAAACGAGGTGGTAGACAATGGCTGATAAGTCAATATCCGAGCTTGTTGCCGCAACTGCGGTCGGTTCGACAGATTTGTTCGTTCTGGAGCAAACAGGCACTGCCAAAAAGCTCACAGGGCAGATTCTGGAAAACTGGCTGGTTTCTTTCGCTGATGGTCACGGCGGTATCCAGACAGTTGCAAAGACTGGGACGAGCGGCTTGGTGGATACCTACACAATCACTTATGCCGATACAACCACAAGCACGTTCACGGTCACAAACGGCAAAGCAATCTCTTCAGTAACGCAATATTGGGCAGTATCCACTTCTGGGTCATCTGTTCCGTCTCAGTGGTACACGACTCGTCAAACGATGACACCGACTAACAAATACCTCTGGAGCTATATGACGTTCACCTACAATGATGGAACGACTTCAGATACTACCAAGAGCGTGGTCGGCGTGTACGGCGATACGGGTCAAGCTTGGTATGTCTGGATCAAGTATGCGGCAATTAACCCGACTTCCGATGCCGATATGGGTGATGTCCCTGACAACTGGATCGGCATCTATTCTGGGACGTCCTCAACCGCTCCAGCGCATTATACCTCATATCAGTGGTATCAGTATAAGGGCGCAAAAGGCGATCAGGGAGATCCTTCAACGATTGAATCCCAGAGCGTTACCTATATGGAGTCCTCAAGCGGTACGGTCGTTCCGAGCGGTAGTTGGACAACCACAATCCCGTCTGTTACTCCCGGCAACTTCCTCTGGACAAGGACAATTCTCCAGTTCAATGACAATACCACGGTCACGGCATATAGCGTATCACGCTATGGCATTGACGGCACGGGTGCTGTATCCTCTGTCAACAATCAAAATCCTGATACAAATGGAAACGTCACACTCAGAGCCGCAAACATTCAGGCAAGCGATAACTTGTCCGTGCAGGATCACCTCACAGCAGACGAGAACACCATCAACACACTTGTTATCAAGCCAAACAATACGATTGCAATTCCGTCCTCTGGCGGTTCAGCATCGTATAACCTTGCTGGAATAACAGCAGACCATATTGTTGTACATTGGGGCTTTTCAGCAAGTGCAGAAAACGTTCCTCCTTGCGATCTCACGGTCACAACTTATTCAGGTTATTTTACGGTATCCAATACGGACGGGACAACCTCAGAATCATTCCAGCCTGTCTTTGCTGTTCCTAAAGCAGTGGCAGTAACTAATCATTAAAGGAGAATGAACAATGGAAGACAAAATTTTTCTGACTCAGATCAAGCATACCAACGGAAACTGGGAAAAGGGCTGTGTTGTCAAGGATGATGTTAACGGGGCAAAACAGTCTATGCACGCCTATTTCGGTGCATATGGTTACGGACATGATACTGGCACTGACTATGTGGCTTGCTACATCATGGACATTGCTGGCAATGTTTTAACCCGTGAGGTCGATGACAGGCGTGAAGCTCCTGTAGAGGAGTAAGCTATGGCAATAAGCACTATATCTAAATTGTCGCTTGAAACGACATCGACAATCAGCCAAATTGCAACCGCCGCATCTGGATGTACCATTGGTGAGGCAAACTTTGCCAGATGGGGAAATCTTGCGTATCTTCGCCTTGTTGTAAAAAGTTCAACAGCAATAGCTGATGGGGCTTCCAAAACCGTTGCAACTGTTGTTGCAGAAAAGAAACCAAATAATGTAACATACGGAATTTCAAACAACAACTATCCAACCAATAAGGCAACCGTGTATGCAAGCAGTGGAGAAGTAACCATTACTGGGCCAATCAATGCAAATACAAATATAGGATTTACATTTATGTATCTTCTAAGCTGATGAAGGAGAAGGTCTTGGTGTTTCACCAAGTGTGGCAACACAAAAAAGTGAAAAGGTATTTACTGCAAAACCCGAAACTGCTTCGGCATCCGTGACAGTCGGATTAATTAAAAGAGAGGTGATGGTTTATGATTCGAGCAACTACACCGACACACCGATTTATTTTCGATCAGAATCCCGAATTGTTTGAAAGGATTCTCATCACCTATGCCCAAAACGGGAGGATTGTACTTGAAAAGGAAAAGGAAGACCTGACTTTTGAAGAACCAACGGAAGGGCAGTATCCAGCCTATGTGCAGTTGACACAGGAAGAGACGAATCTTTTCAAAGCCAGCACAGTGACAGTCCAAGTTCGGGTATTGACAACGGGCGGCGATGTCCTTGCAAGTGAAAAGAAGTCCATTGGCGTTGAAAACGTTCTGAATGATGAGGTGTTGGAATGAAGCTTGCTGTTTCTTTTGAAGAACAGACAGAGATTATTCCAAGCACATTTGACGAGCAGAACGAAACAATCCAAAGCGGTCTGCAAGAAAGCAACCAAGAACTTCAGGTCAGCTTTGAAGGGTTTCAGTCAGCTTCATCCGCTGGAGATTATTCCAGATTGAGGAATAAACCAGCGATTAATGAGCATTTGCTCCATGATGGAGAAAACACACTTGAAAGCATGGGCATCGGGAAAACAACGAATACCGCTGTCGAGCGGCTGTTTCGATAAGGGGGAATAATTATGGCTGTGGATTTGACAAAGCTGATTGACCTTGATCTTCTGGCGTATTTCAAGAGCAAACTTGATCTCTTGTTTGCGACAAAGGTGGACAAGGTTGACGGCAAAGGTCTTTCATCCAATGACTACACAGCGAACGAAAAAACCAAACTTGCCAATATTGCGGCTGGCGCACAGGTGAATGTTCTCGAGGGTATCCAAAAGAACGGAACGACTGTTACCATCACCAATAAGATTGCAAATATTAGCGTACCGACAAAAACGTCAGACATCACGAATGATAGCGATTTTGCGGTGGATGCCAGTTATGTGCATACGGACAACAATTACACGACATCAGAAAAGAGCAAGCTTGGTGGAATTGCGGCTGGCGCACAGGTAAACGTAATTGAGTCGGTAAAAGTTAACGGAACAGCCCAGACTGTATCCTCGAAGGCGGTTAATATTACCGTTCCGACAAAGACAAGTCAGATTACCAACGATTCTGGATTTATTACGGCGGCAGATGTCCCAGAAGGATCGGCGGCAACCACTACCACTCCGAAAATGGACGGCACTGCCGCAGTCGGTACGGAAACTGCTTTTGCAAGAGGTGACCACATTCATCCGACAGATACATCCAGAGCGGCTCTTGCAAGCCCAACATTCACAGGAACACCGAAAGCACCAACGGCAACGGCTGGCACAAATAATACACAGATTGCAACCACAGCGTTTGTGACAACTGCTGTATCAGGGAAAGCGAATAGTGCAACCACTCTTTCAGGGTATGGTATCACGGATGCATACACCAAGACCGAGATCGACAACAAGCTTTCAGCCGCTATGAACTACAAAGGAACGAAAGCAACCGTATCTGCACTTCCGTCCACGGGCAACCACACAGGCGATGTCTGGCACGTTACCGCAACCAACGGAGAGTATGCTTGGAACGGGAGCGCATGGGAAGAGCTTGGCAGTACAATTGATCTGTCTGGCTATGTTGAGGACAGCGATCTTGGGCTTGCGACTACAGAGGAGATTGACGCCCTGTTCACCGCTTAAGGGGTGATTATATGAGCTTATTAAAGCTTGTTGATCTTAATTTGCTGGATGAGTTTCTTACAAAGGTAAAAGAGATCATTCCAAGTCAGAACGCAACTGCTTCGGCGGCTGGCTTGATGTCGGCATCAGACAAGGCAAAGCTTGATGCGGAAATTCTTGTTTTTGATCTTGGAAGTATATCCTCTTTACCACAGACGGTAAGTAACAGCCTTATCACGGCAAATCATATTCTTTTGAGGGCAGAGCTTGGAAATCCAGCGGCTCAAAAAAGCAACTGGACGGTGGAAACGTCAAGCGGTTCGGCGTTAATAAGTGGAACAATTTCGAGGGCAACAACCTTGAAGATTGTCCTTGGAATCCCTTCGAATTAATTCTATTGAGGTAAATCATCATGATAACGCAAGATGAATTAGAGGAATTTATCGAGGGCTTGATCAAATGAGCGTTATTGAATCTGCGGTGGCGTGGGCCATCGAAACGGCTAACGACAACAGCCACGGATATTCACAGGCTAATAGATACGGCCCTGATTATGATTGCTCCAGCTTCGTGATCACAGCCTATGAGCAAGCTGGCCTGAAAGTAAAAGAGGCTGGTGCCAGCTATACCGGCAACATGAGGGGTGCATTCCTCGCTTGTGGCTTTGTGGATGTGACTTATGAGGTCGGCCTGTCTTCCGGTTACAACATTCAGCCTGGTGATGTTCTTCTCAATTACTCCGCACACACCTGCATTGCTGTGGGCGGTGGCAAGGTTGCCAACTGTCGGACAGACGAAGGCCATCCTCAGGCCGGGGATCAGAGCGGCAACGAGATCAGGATCCAAGCATACTGGAACTTTCCTTGGAACTGCGTCCTTCGCTACAAGGGAACTCAGCAAGTTACAAAACCCAATAACCAGGGAACTTCTCAGGTTACAGATGGCAGTTCTGCAAGTTGCCAGCAAGTTAGCCATGTTTGGAAACCTCAGGCTTTGAAGTATGGATCCAAAGGGACGGACGTGTTCGTTCTGCAGGCGCACCTCGTAGCAAAGAATTTCTTCACCAATAATACTAAAAATGAAATTGATGGAGATTTCGGAGCGAAGACAACGGCAGCAGTTAATTCGGCAAAGCAGTTCTATGGAATGCTTGCAAACGGAGAGTGTGATGATGCTCTCTGGAAGAGACTTTTGGAAGTGGGGTGAGTTCCGATGCAGATTACATTAACGTGGCAGTCTATGATAGGTGCTGCCGCGATTGTAGGAGCGTTTGTAGCGTTGGTTAGTTATTTAAGGAAGTTGTTTGGCTGGTTTGAACGGCAGGAAAGGCAAGACTTGGAGATAAAGGATATCAAAGAGGAGCAGACAATCCTGACAAAAGGGATCCTGGCATGCTTGAAAGGCCTGTCGGAACAAGGGTGCGACGGACCGGTGACGGAAGCGATCAATGAGATAGAAACGCACCTGAACAAGAAAGCACACGGAGGGTAAACAATGAAACTGTCAAATTCTGCATACGACATCCTGAAATGGGTTGTCATGATCTGCATACCGGCACTCACGACAGCATACGTCGGTCTGGCAGCTGTCTGGGGCTGGCCTTATGCAGAAGCTATTGCGAAGACTTCGGCGATCGTCTGTACCTTGCTCGGCGCTCTGCTGGGGATCAGTACAGCACAATATAATAAAGGTATACACGAGCCGATCTACGGTGAAGCTGTAGAGGATGCGGAAGAATAACAAATGCCCGGAGGGAATGATCCTTCCGGGCTATTTTTTCTACGACTTTTCTACGACTTGTACGACTAATCTACGACTCAAAAACAGGAAAAAACAGGGATAACCAAGGAAAACCAAAAACGTGAAAAGCCCAGTAATTACTGACTTTTTCAGCAATTACTGGGCTTTTGACAATGGTCGGAGTGCGGAGATTTGAACTCCTATAACACCCCAGTAAATACTGGCATAGTCGCGTCATCTACGACTATTTTTACGACTTGTCAAGCACAGAACCGCAGTCCGGGCAGAACTTGAATGCGTGTCCGTCTTCGGCTTTTGTATACGTGCTCCCGCATTGGGGGCATGTTTTTTTGCCTCGGCCAAGACGCTCGGAGAGGATATACTCGTTTGCCTTGTTCCGGGTTTTCTCGTTATGGGCACGCTCGATTTCCGTGTAGATATCCTGTGTCATGGAAATGCTGGAGTGACCCATGCGTGCCTGGGTATCCTTGACGTCGATCTCCGCACTGTGCATGATGCCGGCATAGGTGTGGCGCAGCTGGTGAGCGGTGGAAGTAATGCCGATGCTGTCACGGAACTTCTTCTGCTGTTTCTGCAGTGCGCTCTTGTGCGGCAGGCCGTCGGGGAAGAAAACATATGTCTCCGGGTTCTTATACTTTGGAAGAATCTCCAGAACATTGTCATAGAGATCCACCTCGCGGGTGCCGGCTGCAGTCTTCGGCCGATCCTTCACGGTGGGGACATTCCCGTCGAAGGCGACGTCTTTGGTAATATACGCCTTGTGATTTTCCCTGTCAATATCTTTTTCCTGCAGGACTACGCACTCGCCGATCCGGCAGCCGGTGTACTCCATGAAGTAATAGAGACGGGAATAGAGGCTGTCTGCTTTGTGCTCCTCCAGCAGGGCCAGATCCGGATCAGAAGCGGGGGAGCGCTTCTTTTTCTCGACGCCCTTCACAATCGGGAGAGCGCTGCATGGATTGACGGAGATATCCTCATTCGCCAGGGCAAAGTCCATGATGTTTTTCATCACACACTTCCGGTCGCTGATCCCGCGCTGGGAATATCCCTGAGCCGCGATGGTGTTCAGCCAGCTGAGGATCTGAGCGGGGGTGATCTCGTCAACCGGATCATCACCGAAACGGGAGCGGATCTCCTCCTTCTTTGCCTGGTAGCTGCTGATGCTGTTTGGGGAGAGCTTCTTGCGCTTTGCCTCCCACCAGTCATCGATCACAAGGGAGAGCAGACGTCCGGGCGGAGCCTCGTTCTGGAGCTTCTCAAATGCTGCGATCTTCTGATCGATCTCCTCGTCGGTCTTGCCATAGAAATGCTTTTTGCCGGTGAAACCCGTCAGGCCGAAGTTGGAATAGGAGCGGGTGGTTTCACGGGTGCCGTTCTTGCGGACTGTGTATTTGATTCTTTTGCCCAAGGGTTTCACCTCCTTTGGAAAGAAAAAATATTATTAAAATCTAAAATCTTTCAAACTGCTTGACAGAAAAAAACAGAAAGAGTATATTGATAGGGCGATAACATTTTTGTTATCAAAGCGCATACAGGAGAGTGATGCCATCCGTGTATGAATTGGAAGTATATGAAACAGAGAGCGGAAAGAGACCAGTAGAAGATTATTTGCGCAATCTATACAAAGAGAATCAGATAGAAGATGCGACCAGAATCAAGGACTATATGAAATTGTTGGAAGAGCACGGGATTGCTCAAATCAACAATTATCATGCGCAGGCCGTCAAGAAGGTAGATAAGAAGAACAATATTTGGGAATTACGGCCTGGAAATAATCGAGTTTTTTTCTTCCACTTCACGGGAGAAAAGTATGTGCTACTACACGCATTTAGAAAGAAGAGCCGGAGGACACCACCGCCGGAAATCGAGCAGGCTGTTAGAGAAATGAAAGACTACAGGAGGAGGAACTGAGATGGCAGGTATCACATTTAATGAACTGTGGGAAGATCTCAAAAATGAAAACGAAGAAAGCCGCCAGTTCTATCAAACAGCGGAAGATATTGCAAAAATAATCAACCGGCTTACAGAGGAAAGGGTACGACATGGCCTTTCACAGAGAGATCTCGCAAAATTATGCGGATTAAAACAATCTGCAATCGCAAGGATGGAAAGCATTAAATCAATTCCTCGCCTTGACACAGTACTTAAGGTTGCGGATGCACTTGGCGTGGAAATACAGATGGTAGAGAAATCAAGGATAGAAAGCATTACTATAGTTACTCAGACTGGCATTTCTTGGTTTAACACAAGCGAAGAAAAAACTCCATACATACACAAAGAATATGGTGAATACAAAATGCCGGCGATAGCATAACAGGAGGGAACAATGGGAGCAATTAACTTTCAGATGATGACAAACGAGATCAGCCTGAAGAACAATAATCTCCCGGATGGGAATTTTCAATTTGCGCCGACGTTTACCAGGCAGATTCAAAAGGACGAAAAATACGGATGCACCAGACTGATTGTAGAAACCAGGAATACAAAAGAGAATCCGTTTCCCGTAGACATCAAAGTGGATGTGATGGCGAGAATCGAACTGAATGAAGTGCCAGAAGAATTAAGAGATGAGTTTCTGGAAAACAACGCAGTGTCAGTTCTTCTCCCATATGTAAGAACCATGATCACAAATCTGACAACCAGCGCATTGATGGTACCTATTGTACTGCCGATGTTGGATCCACATGAACTATTTCCAAAGAACAAAGAATGAACTCACTGCCCCGACCACCCGGCCGGGGCGTTTTTATGAGCATTTGGGCAGGGAGAGGTTGCCGTATTTGTAAAACCACATGGCCATATACGCGTATTCTTCGGTGACATTAAAATAGTCTGCAATCTCCCAGACTTCCGTCAGGCCGAGCTGCAGAGCTTTCGTGAACTCATCCTCTGGGATGAGCTTTTTTATTGCCCATCTGTTGGCTTTGTTTTCACAGCGCTGTTTGATATAGAGCGGATCGTCACGGAGGTAGAACGCGCTCCTGGCATTGTGGCCGAGCTCATGGGCGGCGGCACAGCGTTCCTCGCGCCCGTCCTCGATCAGACGGTAGTCCAGGGCAACATATCCGGGGATGGAGAACGAAACACAGTTCGGGATGTTGCCGGTATAGATTTCCACGCCAAGCTCCTCGGCGGCTTCATACAATTCAAGCAATGATCATTCCTTCTTCTGGTCTGCTTTTGCTTTTGCGATGATATAATCGCGGAAACGCAGAACCTCATCATACATCTCGTCCGTAACCTCTACGTCCGCTCCGTGGAACAGGGCGAACTTGACCTCGTCATCAGAGAGGTGTTGCGGGTTTGAATTGGCAGATTTCCGCTCAATGAGATCTGACTTCTCTATTCCGAAATAATTTGCGAGCATTTCAATTTTGTCAATACGCGGATACTTTGCCCCATTAACCCAATCAGTAAAAGTAGAATACTTGAATCCAAGCGCATTGCAGATATCAGTACGAGTAACTTTTTTGATCTCCATATATCGTCTAAGATTGGCAGAAAAGACTTCTCTGTTTCCTAAATCGCTCATGCAGAACACCTCCTATTTTAGATTATATGTTTTAAGCGTAAAAAAGTCAACAAAAAAGATAATTTTTTACGCTTTAGGGGTTGACAAACAAAATAGACGGTGTTATTATGATAACGCTTTAAGCGTAATTTGGCTGAGGAGGTGAAAAGAAGTGTTGAAGATCAGTTTGGCGGCGGCACGTGTAAATCGTTCAATGACCCAGCAAGAAGCGGCAGATTCTCTGCATGTATCGAAGAAGACTATCCAGAATTGGGAGAACGGCAGTTCATACCCTAACGCAAAGATGATCGATGCGATTTGCGATCTCTATGGCGTGACTATGGATAATCTTCTTTTTTTACGCTAAAATAACGCTTTAAGCGTAATTTCCTCAGCAAGAAAAGAGTACACATCCTCTTCAAAGGGTGAGCGCGGATTTTGCTTTACAATCAAAATCCGGAAAAAGTCCTTGACTTTTCCCGGATTTTGCTTTACAATCAAAATCCGGAAAAAGTCCTTGACTTTTCCCGATAAAGCTTAACCAAGGAGGGAAAAAATGAAGCCGATCGACAACGGTAAATTTGCGACAGACATCCGGACGAGGATCCGCGCATCCGGGAAGTCTATGGCAAAGGCAGCAGTAGAAGCGGGGCTTACCCCGGAGCAGCTGAGCGACATCCTGAACAACCGGCGCTGGCTGCGGGCGGTGGAGCTGGAGCGGATCACGGTAGTTACAGACCCACCACAGGAATGATACCAAAAACCCCGTCCAGAAAACGGGACAGCAAGAGGAGGTGAGAGCACGATGACAAGACAAGAGATGCAGCAGCTTCAGGCGCTGCCATACGATCTGAAAGTCAGAAGAGCGGAGCAAAGAGCGAAAGAGTTCTACAACACGGTGGACAACTGCCATGTCTCCGTCGGCGGTCTGGACAGCATCACGCTGCTGTGTTTTCTCCGGCAGATCGGCATCGATGTTCCGGCGATCAGCGTGTCCTCTCTGGAAGACAGAAGCATCATGAAGATCCACAAGGATCTCGGCGTGATCAACATCAATCCGATCAAGAGCAAAAAACAGGTCATCAACGAACTGGGCTTTCCGGTCATCAGCAAAGGCAAGGCGAAGAAGATCAGCATACTCCAGCAGCCGGACTCAGAGAAGCAGACATTCATCCACGCAATCATGACCGGAGACATGGGAGAGCAGGGACACTGGCAGCACTCGGATAAGATCAAGCTGCCGGACAAATGGCTCGAACTGTTTGCCGGGAACTATCAGGAACACCGACCGGATCTGAAATGCAAGTGCGCACCGTTCCCGGTCTCGGCGGACTGCTGTTACTGGATGAAAGAGCTTCCTTGCGACCGCTGGGCGAAAGAGCACAACAGCTTCCCGTATCTCGGCCTGATGGCATCCGAAGGCGGTCAGAGAGAAATGGGCCTGATCAAGAACGGCTGCAACTACTACGGAAAGACCGTCACCAGATCCGCTCCATTTGCTCCGTTCATGCGGCAGGACATCCTTCAGCTCGCTTTAGATGTCGGCGCCCCTGTTCCAGAGATCTACGGCGAGATCGTCCGAGATCCCGACGGAACACTGAGGACAACCAAGGCCCAGCGCACCGGATGCCAGATGTGCGGATTCGGGATTCACATTGAAGAGCGGCCGCACCGGTTTGACCGGCTCAGGGAGCGGAACCCGAAAGAGTGGGAGTTCTGGATGTACCGATGCGCGACAGACCCGGAGACGGGAGAAAAATACGGCTGGGGCCAGGTGCTGGATTACATCGGAGTCGGATGGGAAAACATGCCGGACACGGATCTGGCAGGGCAGATCAGTCTGTTTTGAGAAAACGGGAGGGAAGGATGGCAAAGGCAAGCAGAGCGTACACCGGATCCAGGCAGAGTGTCGGAGCCGTGACGCTGAACAAGAACAGCTATATGTTCATGATGAAGATGATCAGAAAGGAGATGGAAAAGAAACATGCCAAAGGAAAAACCGACGTTCCGGCTGGAACTGGAGCAGCTGAAGGCGAGATTCCCGGATAAGAACGTCCTGACCAAGCAGGACATCATGGAATACACCGGAAGGAAAGAGTTCTGGATGAACAGCCACGGATTCAAAGGAAAGGGGGATCTGACCATCGTGCAGGTGGCGGCGATCCTGACGGACATGCTATGAGCGGGAAAAAAGAAAAGACCGCCTGCGGCAACAGACGGTCCCATGACAAAGGCGCGAAGGCGCCTGAAAGGACGTGATTATTATACTACCGCAAGAGAACAGGCGTCAAGTAGATATCCTTCTGGATCACATGATTGTGAACGGATCTGTGACCGGTATGGAGAGCATCGTTGAGCTTGGCGTTATGAATTACAGGGGGCGGATCTGCGACCTGCGCAAGATGGGCTACACGATCAAGACCGTCATGGAGACGCAGGTCAATTCACGGGGCCAGGAGAAAACATACGCCAGATATATTTTGATGGGAGGCACAGATGGTATATCCAATTAACCAGCAGATTGAAGAGCTCCTGAACTCCGCGGTGGACGAAGAGACCGGCGAGGTCCTGTTCACTGAGGAGGAGCTTGAGGAGAAGCTGCAGAGCCTTCAGATGGACTTTGACGAGAAGATCAAGGCGCTGCGCAACTCCTACCTCGCAACGAGAATCGATGCGGAATGTGTCGCAGCGGAGGCCAGCGCGCTGTACAAGCTGCAGCAGGAATCCAGCAAGCGGGCGAAAGCCCTGGAGAACAGGGCAGAGCGCACGAAGCGGTTCATCGCATGGCTGCTTCAGGGGGACAGCTTCCAGAAGGACGGCGTCAGGATCAGCTACATCACCAGACAGGACACAGTCATTGAGGACGGGTTTCTGGACTGGGCAAAGCACAACGCACCGGGCTTTCTCAACGAGCCGACGATCCGGAGGGCCGACCTGAACGCGGCGCTCAAATCCGGGCAGAGAATTGAATATGCCCACCAGGAACCGAAAAAATATATTCAGATCAAGTAAAGGAGAAAGAAAATGAGTTTGACAGTGAATTCCGGCTCCGCATCCACAATCGCGCCGATCGACGAAGGAACCCACCTCGGCGTGTGCAACATGATCGTGGATCTGGGAATGCAGTATAACGAAACCTATAAGAACAGCAGCCGCAAGGTCCTGATCGGCTGGGAGATTCCCGGCGAGACCATTGAACTGGATGACGGGCCGCACACCAGAACCATCAGCAAGCGGTACACCGCCAGCCTCAACGAGAGCGCGAACCTCCGGCAGGATCTGGCCGCATGGCGCGGACGAGACTTCACGGCGCAGGAGCTTGAGGCCTTCGACCTGAGGACCATCCTCGGCAAATCCTGCCTGATCAACGTGATCCACAAGGAGAGCGCGGGAAAGACCTATGCCAACATCCAGAACATCATGGCGCTGCCGAAGGGCATGGAGAAGGGCACGCTGTCCTCACCCGCAGTGGTCTTCGACCTCGACACAGATCCGCTGGAAGCGGTGGAGAAGCTGCCGAAGTGGATTGCGGAGATCATAAAGAAGTCGCAGACCTATCAGGACCGGCTGACGGCGCCTCCTGCGGTGACCGAGGTCGAGGACGACGGGGAGCTTCCGTTCTAAGGATCGGAGGAACAGGAGGCAGACGATGGCAAGAGAAGGATTTGTCGTCTACCACGAACTGCTGGATTTCCTAACGCCTTTCGGGGATGCTGAGCGCGGGCGGATTCTCACGGCCATGCTGGAGTACAGCATGACGGGCGAAGCGCCGGGGCTCAGTGGCAACGAAAGGTTTATATGGCCGGCAATTCAGGCGAAGATCGACAAAGACCGGGAAGCATACGAGAAAACCTGCAAACAGAACAGCAGGAACGTCACCAAACGTTGGGATACGAAAGACTACGACGGTATACGACCGTATACGAGCGTATACGACACGATACGAAACATACCAACAGAAACAAGAACAGAAACAGGAACAGAAACCAAACCGGACTCTCCCAAGAGGGAGAGGGCGCACGCGCGAGGCGAATACGGCTGGGTGAAGCTGACGGACAGGCAGTACGAGAGGCTCATGAACGACCTCGGCCAGGAAGAACTGGAGCGCTGTATCCGGTATGTGGACGAGAGCGCCCAGAAGACCCACAACAAGAACAAGTGGAGCGACTGGAACCTCGTGATCCGGAACTGTCACAGGGACGGATGGGGCCTCGGAAAGCCGGGGAGGCAGATGAACGACCTGTCGGGGGACTATGCGATGATGGAGGAGTGGGCGAATGGATAAGAGGGAATTTGCCGTTATTGCGGCAGCCATCAAGACGTATTATCCGCGCTTCAGCCTCCTGCCGAACCAGCAGGCGATGGAGCTCTGGTATGACAGCCTTCAGGACATCCCGGCAGACGTTCTCTCCGCAGCACTGAAGAAGTGGGTAGTGACGGAGAAGTGGCCACCGTCCATCGCGGAGCTTCGCGAGAAGTGCGACGAGATCGTCGGCGGAGGCCGGACGGACTGGGGCACCGGATGGATGGAAGTGCAGAACGCGATCCGGCTGTTCGGTTACATGCGCGGAGCGGAGGCGCTGGAGACGATGGGACCAGTTACGCGGGAAGCGGTGAGGAGGATCGGCTGGCAGGCCATCTGCGAGAGCGAGACGCCGGAAACGATCCGGGCGCAGTTTCGGCAGGTGTACGAGATCTGCGAGAAGCGCGAGAACGAGAACCGGATCCTGCCGCCGGCGCTGAAGAAGACGATCGACCAGATCGGCATGGTATCTGAGAAGATGAGGCTGACAGAATGAGAAACGAGTATGGCGCGGAACTTGACTCAAGGGGATACGCCCCGTCGATTGTCCAGGACGATCTGGAGCACTGCTATATCTGCGGATGCTGCTGTGAGGATCTGGTGAGGCATGAACCATTCAACGCATCGAACCGGAAAAAGAGCAAGCGGCTCGGCCTGTGGGTGAACCTGTGCGTTCACGATCACCTCATGTGCCACCAGTATCCGAAAGATTACGGTCAGGCGATGAAACGGGAGACGCAGTCAAAGGCGATGCTGCATTACGGCTGGGACTATGATGACTGGCGTGAGCGGTTTGGAAAGAGTGTGCTATGAGAAGAAACAAATATAATGCGAATATGGATAGCAAGCGTAGGAGCGCAAAGGAACGTGCGAGGCTTGCAGAGTTGAAACTGCTTGAACGTGCAGGGCGTATTCAGGGACTGTCTGAACAGGTGCGTTTTGAGCTTCTTCCAAAACAAGATGAAGAATATGGCGCATACTATATCGCAGATTTCACATACTGGGAGAATGGCAAGTTTGTTGTCGAAGATGTGAAAGGGTACAAGAAAGGTGCGGCATATGACCTGTTTAAGTTGAAGCGGAAACTGATGCTCTGGCGTCACGGAATTCATATCAGAGAAACATAAGAAAGGACAGATCAACATGACAAAGGAACTGGAAGAGATCAGATTCAGCGAGTGGGCGCGGCAAAGCCCGCCGCAGCCGAAGATCAGGATCGACATTGACCTGAAGCGGTTCGGGAAGAGATACGGCATCCTCCTCGGAGTGATGTTCCTGTGGACGATCAGCATCATCTGCATATCGGCGATCGTGCAGCACAACACGGAACAGGCAGTCCGGCAGGAGATGGCGATCGAATACGCCAGCCAGCTGGAGCGGTACAAAGCCGAGCAGAGGGAAGCGGAGCAGGCAGCGCACTGGCTGTCAGGAGACGCAAGCCGGGAGGCGGCCATCAACAAATCCGTCGACGCTGTCGCCGCAGTCATCGCGAGGCTCTCCACCGATCAGCAGAAACTGACGGAAGCCAGCTGCATGCTGGCGCGGGTGATGAGCCCGTATTATCCGAACAGCTTCGAGGAGGTCGCCGATCAGCCGTCGCAGTGGATGTTCTATGACGGGACAGTGAAGACTTTCTCCGAGCACGACAGGGAGCTGGCCGAGTCCATTGTCCGCCCCTACATGGAGAGCGGGATCGTCCCGAACGGTCTGACGCAGAATCTGGTCTACGGCGCCTGGAGCCAGAACGACTTTGTTCTCAGGGACAGCTATGAGAACTCGACAACCATGCACACATGGAGGTTCTCATGAGCAGGAAGCAGAGCGGATTCCTTGAGAGAATAGCGGTGGAACGCCGGGCAGCCCAGGAGGCTTCCAGAAAGACGTTCAGCCAGTATCTGACCGATACGGCGGTGGTCGCGCTCAAAAGGCTCGGATGGGGCGAGACTAGGATCAGGAGATTTATCGATGAATGGGGCAAGGCCTATGACGAGTATTTCGACTCACTCCGGAACGTGGCGGAGACCGATTACTATCGGGAGAGGCTCGACGATGCGCTGAAGCCGGTCTGCACACAGGAACCGTTTCTCCCGTTTGAGGAGCGGTATGAGTTCCTGCCGGAGATGAGGTACTGAGATGCATAACGCACAAATTAATTTGCTCGACGAAATCATCGTGGACAATTTTGCCGGAGGCGGAGGCGCGAGTACAGGAATAGAGCTTGCTACCGGTAGACCGGTTGAGATTGCGATCAATCACGATGCCGCGGCTATTCTGATGCACAAGACAAACCATCCATACTCGCAGCACATTCAGGCTTCCGTCTGGGATGTTGAACCGACAGAAGTCTGCGCCGGCCGGCCTGTCGGACTCGCCTGGTTTTCTCCTGACTGCAAGCATTTCTCAAAAGCGAAAGGAAGCGCTCTTGCGGACAGAAATATTCGCGGACTGGCGTGGATTGTTCTGCGATGGGCCGGAACTGTCAGACCGCGGGTCATTATTCTGGAAAATGTCGAAGAGTTCAAAACATGGGGGCCGGTTCGGAAAGGAAAACCGGTAAAGAAAAAAGCCGGCCAAACATTTCTGAAGTGGCTTCGACAGCTTACCGATCTCGGATACACGGTTGAATATCGCGAACTTGTAGCTGCAGATTACGGAGCACCGACAAGCAGGAAGCGGCTTGTCCTGATAGCCAGATGTGACGGAAAACCGATTGCCTGGCCGGAGAGAACACACGCACCGAAGGATGATCCCGGGACCATATCCGGAAAATATCTCCCTTGGCGGTCTGCAGCAGAGATTATCGACTGGTCGCTGCCTATGTATTCCATCTTCGCAAACAGACAGGAAATCAAAGAACAATCCGGTGTGGACATTGTACGTCCGCTGCGCCCGAATACTTTACGAAGAATCATCAGGGGCGTGGACAAGTTCACGATACGGAGCGGGAAACCGTTTGTTGTCGGGAAGGCGGCGGGAAACCTTATTCAGTATCACACAGAGCAGTCGGAAGCGGCAAGAGTAAACTGCCTGAACACACCGCTCCCGACCGTGGATGCCTCCAACCGGTACGGACTGATTGCTGCACACCTGATTGAGTATTACGGGAGCGGAAAGCCAATCGATTTATCTGAGCCGATGCACACAGTGACAACGCACGACAGAGAAGCGCTGACAGCTGTACATATCGCAGAATTCAAGGGAAATGACAAAGGCCAGGAAGCAGTCAAGCCGCTAAGAACGATTACAGCAGGCGGCGGTGAGTTCGGTGTTGTAAAGACAACGCTTGTACGATATGAAGATGGCTTCCTCTGCGGGTACTGGCCGCAGATCAGAGAGCTGCTGAACGAATACTGCGGTTACCATCTGGCAGAAGATGAGATGATCCTGCTGAAGATCTCCGGAACATGGTATTACATCAGTGATATATCTCTAAGAATGCTTGCGCCGAAAGAACTGTATGCCGCGATGGGGTTCCCGAAAGATTACATCATCGACAGGGATTATACCGGACGGGCTTACCCAAAGAGCGAACAGGTCGCACGCTGTGGGAATGCGGTATGCCCGCCAATGGCGAGTGCGGTTGTGAAGGCGAATTTTCCGGAGTGGGCTGAGAATCTGGAGACGATGGAAAATCTGAAAAGAAAAATTGCAATATGAGGTACTGAGATGGCGCATGATCACCAGAGGAACTGTTACACGTGCGGGAAGATGATCTGGCCTCCGGATCTGTACGATTACGCATTCAAGCGAAAGGAAGGAAAAAACGCTCGATACTTCTGCGGCTGGTCGTGCATGAGGAGTTACGACCGCCGGTGTGAGGCGGAGAAAAAGAAGAAGGTGAAAGCATGAGCGAAGTAAAAATCCTGTACACCTACGGCATGAGGCTCCGGGGCTATTCGATCGGATGCCAGCCGAAAGACGGTCTGGTTGCGGTGGATGATGACATCTTCAATGAATATCACAATGTTCTCATATACAAGCGCAAACTGAGCGACAAGGAATGTTCAGATTATGACCTTGACTATCTCGGAAAGAGGAGACTGAGAGAGTGAGGTGGTTGCATGACCGCTAAACAATGGCTGAACCGTGGGCGGCATATCGATCAGGAGATTGCGGAGCTGGAGAATAGCAGGAAACGGATCACGGAGCGGCTGACATCGATCACGCAGAACTATGACAGCGACGGTGCGCAGGCGACAAAAGATCCGCACAAGTTTGACCGGCTGGCCGAGATCGACGGCCAGATCTCCGAGAGGGCAGATGAACTGATCAGGATTAAAGCGGAGATCTTCGCAACGATCAACCGGCTTCCGGATCGGCGCCAGCGCATGGTGCTGCACTCCTACTACATCGACGGAAAAACCTGGGAACAGACAGCGGTGGATCTGAGCTATTCATGGAGGCAGGTAATGAGAATTCATGGCCATGCGCTGAAGGAGATCGAAGTGCTGATAAAGATGGCATAGAATGTCATACTGAACCTGTGCTATATTGTAAGCTGCAAGAGGCGCAGGAAACAGGCGTCTCTTTTCCTATTGGCAATAAAAAAGCCGCCCTGTGAAGGCGGCGTGGAGAAGATGGTTATTCGATTCTGGCAAGGGGATTTTTATAACACGTATAATACGCATTGTCAAGAAGAAACAGTGAGTGTTTCTTCACTAGTGACACCTCCTTTCTTACGTAAAGCTCCACGGCTGATGGCTTAGTACCGGAGGGCAGTGAGGCGCCGGATGGCGTGTAGCTGGCTGATGATGGGAACGGACGTGAGATGAAACGAATCAGCGCCGGTGAAAATCCGGCATAAAAAGAACCGTAGGGGGTCATCGGTTTGGCAACTAACCCGCGCTACTCAAACGGGAACCTCCGAAGAAAATACCGGGGGAGATTCAAAGCCATGGCTGCCCCCTGCGGAATTTGCCGGGGGGCATTGGGACCGATTGATTATGATGCCCCGTCAAATTCAACCCACCCCCTGTCCTTTGTGATCGACGAGATCAGGCCAGTCAGCAGGTGGCGTGAATTTGGATATGATTCGCCAGAAGCAGCGGCAAGAGACTGGGACAACCTGCAGGCAGCTCACTACTGTTGCAATGCTGTGAAAAGCAATCATGTTTTTTCAGACGAAACACAACGGAGGATACCGGTCAATCTTCCAGACGGTGACTGGTGAGGGCGGACAGCGCCCAGAGGGTGGGGAGGGTACCCCGCCCAGGGCAGCCGGCGCC
>JAEIGA010002151.1_pt1 | contig 31459 bp, 53 predicted proteins | sample 9270691 | NCBI WGS metagenome assembly JAEIGA01 (sample SAMN17057246, study PRJNA624740) | gut metagenome | biome: biome; isolation source: fecal sample | host: Bos grunniens | place: China: Xizang | collected 2019
GGCATTTCCCTCTCGGTTGGTAATAATTGGTTCAGGGGATAACAGGATATGACAAAAACGGCATGGAAAAACAGAATAGTAAAAGCGTGCCGTGATGCAGGAACCTTCCAGCAGTGTTTTACAGATGCAATCGACACTTTGGCATGGATTTTGGCAGAACGTGATGACCTGGTGCGTCAATTTGAGGATTCCGGCGGGGACGGAGTGGTTGAGCATACCAACAAGGGCGGATCAACGAACCTTGAGCAGAATCCGTTAATTAGATTGATCAACGATTATAACCGTGATGCGCTCACATACTGGAGAGACCTCGGATTGACTCCGAAGGGGCTCAAGGCTATTAGTGAAGATGCCATGAAGCCGGTCAAGGCTGATCAGCTTGCCGAGACACTCAAGAGGATGGGCTTATGAAGTCATACAAGAGTGTTGCGCTGAAATATGCCAGGGATGTGGTCAACAGGAAGAAGATTGCTGGAAAACAGGTGGTAGAAGCCTGTCAAAGGTTCCTTGATGATCTAAAGAGGGATGACTTGGAACTCCGGACGCATGAACCTGATGCTGTGATCGGTCTGATCGAGGGTCTGATGATCCATAAGCAAGGGGAAGACATCTCTGGAAAGCCACTCGCCGGCACACCGCTCCTCCTCCAGCCGTGGCAGGTGTTCGTGATCTATGACCTGATCGGATTCTACTGGAAAGGAACGGATGAACGAAGATTCAAGGAAGCGTTCATCATGGTCCCGAGGAAGTCCGGAAAGACGCTCCTTGCTGCCGGCCTTGCGTGGGGGCTTGCGTTGCTGGAGCGGAAATCCGGATCAAGCATATATATCACCGCTGCATCGTTAAAGCAGGCCATGCAGAGCTTTGAGGATATACTGTATACAATCCGCTCAAAGGGCATGGATAATCAATTCCGAATCCGTGACAATAACATGGAGCACTCGATATATAAGAGCTTTGATGACGGGGGAAGCCTCCGGATCGAGGCTCTTGCTTCCAACCCGGATGCACAGGATTCTTTCAACTGTAACATAGCCATTGCAGATGAGATCCATGCCTTCAAAAAGGCAGCGCAGTATAACCGGTTCAAGGAGGCCATGAAAGCCTACACGAATAAGTTGATGATCGGTATTACAACAGCCGGAGATAACATGAACTCCTTTTGCTACCGCCGTCTGGAATATGCCAGGAAGGTGCTCAACGGGACTGTCAAAGATGACAGCCTCTTTTGTTTTGTAGCGTGTGCGGATCAGGATGAAAACGGTGAAGTGGATTATACTAACCCGATCCAGCACGAGAAGGCTAATCCGTCCTATGGTGTGACCATAAGACCTGAAGACCTTATGAACGAAGCACTCCAGGCGCAGAACGATCCGCAACAACGGAAGGATTTTCTGAGCCGGTCATTGAATGTGTATACAACCGCAATGCGGTCATATTTCAATATCGAGGAGTTCCGGAAGTCCGATGGAAAGTATGATTGGACTCTTGATGAGCTCTCCAAATTGCCTATTGAGTGGTATGGCGGAGCGGATCTGTCGAAGATGCATGACCTGACCGCCGCTGCACTCTTTGGGCATTACGAAAAAGAAGATGTCGACATAGTAGTCACCCATGCATTCTTCCCGGTGGTAAACGCTGCCAAAAAAGCGGATGAGGATGGTATACCTCTGTTTGGATGGGCAGATGATGGGTGGCTCACCATGTCTAACACTCCAACCGTGGAAGTCTCGGATGTGGTCCGGTGGTTCCAATGGATGAGGGAGTTGGGATTCAAAATTGTCCAGGTTGGACATGATCGGAAGTTTGCCCGGGAATACTTCGTGGAAATGAAAAAGGCGAAGTTTAATATCATTGATCAACCTCAGTATTATTACCTGAAGAGCGAAGGATTCAGACATTTGGAGAAGTCGGCCAAAGATGGTCGGCTTTTTTATATGCATTCAGAGGCTTATGAGTATTGCGTCCAGAATGTTCGTGCCATAGAGAAGTCCGATGACATGATCCAATACGAAAAGGTCACGGCGGAACAGCGCATAGACCTCTTTGATGCATCTGTATTCGCAACTGTTCGATACCTGAATGATTTTGAGAGAAAGAAGACGAAAAGGAGCTGGTGGGATTAAAGATGGCTATTTTTGGCAAGAGAAAACAAAAGAGAAGTGTAAGCCTGTGGCTGTCAGACTCCGACATTTGCGCAGCCGGATACACCACTCTGGATAAAAACCCTGAGGTGGTCACGGCTTGCCGTAGGATTGCCGAATTGGTTGGAATGCTGACCATTCACATCATGGAGAATGGCGAAAGCGGTGACACGAGGATTGTCAATGAGCTCTCGGCAAAACTTGACATTAACCCGAATCCGTACATGACAAGGAAGAACTTCATTGAAGCCATAGTGATGAACCTCCTCTTGTATGGGGACGGAAACTCCATAGTCAGAGTTAATACGCATGACGGATACCTTGGAAGCCTGGAGCCAATACCGGCATCCATGGTCACATTTAATGGCACCTGGAATGATTACACGGTGCTGATCAACGGTAAACCGTACAACAAGGATGATGTGCTCCACTTCCGGATCAATCCTCGGAAAGACTATATGTGGAAGGGTGAAGGGTTCCGGGTAATCCTGTCGGACCTGATCTCAAACCTCAAACAGGCAAGCGCAACGGAAAAGGCATTCTTTTCAAGCAAGTGGAAGCCTTCCGTGATCGTGAAGGTGGATGCCCTGTCTGACGAGTTTGCTTCCAAGGAGGGCAGAAAGAAATTGCTTGAGACTTATGTGGAGTCTGCCGAAGTTGGAGAGCCCTGGTTGATTCCGGCAGAGCAATTCCAGGTTGAGCAGATCAAGCCCCTGTCACTTGCGGATCTTGCGTTGGCTGACAACGTCAAGTTGGACAAGCAGACGGTGGCAGCGGTCCTCGGAGTACCGGCGTTCCTTCTCGGAGTTGGGGCTTATAACAAGAACGAATGGAACAACTTCATCAATACGCAGCTCAAGTCCATCGTTATGAGCCTCCAGCAGGAAATGACAAAGAAACTGATCATCTCACCGAAGTGGTATGTGAGATTTAATATCATGTCACTTTTGGATTGGGATCTTCAGACAATATCCAGTGTGTTCTGTGCACTCGGTGACCGAGGATATGTAGACGGTAACGAAGTGAGGGATAAGCTTGGTTTGAGTCCGAGAGAGGGATTGGATGAGCTTAGAGTTCTGGAAAACTATATTCCGTGGGATATGAGTTCGATGCAGAAGAAATTGATACAAGGAGGCAATGATGAATAGAGAGCAGAGGCAGCTTAGAACCGCTGCAACACAGTTTGAGACGAGAGAAGACGGCGGAGACCTTTATATCGAGGGGTACTTCGCCGTATTCAATAGCAACTATGACCTTGGAATGGGCATGAGCGAGAGCATTGCTCCCGGCGCATTCAGCGAGACCTTAGCTGGAGACATTAGGGCTCTGGTCAATCATGACACCACTCTTGTCCTCGGTCGGACATCTGCACACACGCTGGAAGTCCGCCAGGATGAGCACGGCCTATGGGGAAAGGTCCGGATCAATCCGAACGATCAGGACGCAATGAACCTTTATGCCCGTGTACAGAGGGGTGACGTGAACCAGTGCTCGATTGGCTTTGACATCCTCGAGGAGGAAACCGAGTTCCGAGATAACGGGGAAATTCACTGGACAATCAAAAATGTCAAGCTGTGGGAAGTATCCGCTTGTACCTTCCCGGCCTATGAGGAGACGGCAATCTCCGCACGGGCTAAGGATAAGGAAGAGCTGGAGAAACGCAAGACTGAGGCATGGAAAGCAAGTATGAGATCAAGATTAAAAGGAGGGTGCACACATGGCACTGAGAAGTCTGATGAAGGGGAAGGCTCTGAGGGAAGCGCAGAAAAAGCTTGAAGAAGCAAGAGCGAAAATTACAGAGTTGGAAACCCGTGAGGCAGAGCTGGAGGCAGATGTTGAAGCAGCCAGCACGGAAGAAGAGAAGGCAGCGGTTGAAGAGGCTGTTGATGCTTTTGAAACAGAGAAGGCAGAGGCAGATAAGGCCGTTACTGATCTGGAGGCAGAGGTTGAGAAACTCGAAAGAGAGCTTGCAGAGATCGAAGAGACTCCGGCAGAAAAGGAACCGGAAGTACAGACAAGAGAGGCGGTAGCACCGCAGAAAGAGGTAAGGACAATGAACAAGAGATGGAAGGACATGAGCTACGAAGAGAGAAGCGCATTTGTGGCAAGAGACGATGTGCAGGCATTCCTGACGGAAGTGCGTACTGCAATTAAGGAGAAGAGAGCAATCACCGGTGCCGGTTATCTGATCCCGGAGGTTTTCCTCGGCCTGCTTAAGGCTAACGTGGCAGAGTATTCCAAACTGTACGGTCGTGTAGATCTTCGCCAGTTGAGCGGTACTGGTCGTATGGTGATCGAGGGAACGATCCCGGAGGCAGTATGGACAGAGGCTTGCGCTAACCTGAACGAACTTGATCTGACATTCAGCCAGGTCGAGGTTGATGGATACAAGGTTGGCGGATACTTCAAGATCTGCAATGCAACACTGGAAGACTCCGATGTTGATCTGGCATCCGAGCTGACCGCAGCACTTGGACAGGCAATCGGTCTTGCGCTTGACAAGGCAATCCTGTTCGGTACCGGAACCAAGATGCCGGTTGGTGTTGTTACTGCTCTTAAGGCAGTTGTTGGTACTCCGAATATCATCAGCCATGCTGCAACTGTTGTTGGCAAGGCTCTGGTGCAGGCTCTTATCGGAGATATTGCACTGGCTAAGAACGAGTACAGCCGTGGGGACAAGATCTGGGCTATGAATGAGTCCACATACAGTGCTCTGCTTGCTCAGTTCGTAGAGACCGATGCCAATGGTGCATATGTATCCGTCATCAACGGCAAGATGCCGGTAGTTGGTGGTGACATTGTTGTCCTTAACTTTATTCCGGACAATGTAATCGTTGCAGGTTACTTCGATCTGTATCTGCTCGCTGAGAGAGCTGGTACCACGATCGGAACCTCCGAGCACGCATTCTGGACCGCTGATCAGACAGGGTTCAAGGGTACCGCTCGGTACGATGGTAAGGTGCTCCGTGCTAATGCCTTCGTCGCAATCGGTATCAATGGCGCAGATGGTGATGACATGGTCGTTACTTTTGCGCAGGATGGTGCAAATTTATAACAAGTCTCACGGTTGAAGCCGCGCCCGCTGAGACTGACTTCTGGGGAACTCTTGCATCCGAGATGCAGGATGACGTAGAAGTGAGCGGTAATGCTATCACAGGTACACTCACTAAGCAGACATCCGGTGCGATCGTTGACTACTGGGGAGCTGGCTATTTCATTGGCCTGAAGTTTACTCCGGACAGCGATGCAACAGTAACCAAGGTTGGACTTGCTCCGTCTGCCGGTTCCGGCATGGTTGCCCTTGATCCTGATGGTCTGGCAATGTTCAAGCTGACAGACATCCAGAATCAGAGAGTTAAGGCCGTTTCGACCAGAACAGGCGAAGAGAAGACATGGTTCTTCGATATTTCCGGCCTAACGCTGTCGGATAGTTAAGGAGGTGCAATATGGTAGTTGTAACACCCGATTTTGTTGGAAAGCCGGAGGTTAAGCCGAAGGAAGACCAGAAGAAGAAAACTAGTACTAAAAAGGGCGGTAAATAAGGAGGTAAGGGACCATGGCCGACGTGACACAGACACCGGCAGAAGTAATGCTGGGAATGATCAAGATTGACCTTGGCATATCAACAACTGTATACGACGAGAGGCTTGGTCAGTACCTCGATTCCGCCAAGGCAGAGATCACCCGGGAGGGGTATACCTTCCCGGAGACTCTGACCATTGATGAGATGCAAGCGGTGGTAGCATATGCAGCATGGCAGTGGAGACGTAGGGACACCATGGAAGGGATGCCCAGGATGCTCCGGTGGATGCTTAACAACATGATCCTCGGGCAGAAAGCGAGGACACTGACATGACAGATTCGGTTATCAAGCTGATTAAAAAGACCTACACGCAGAATGAGGACAAGGCTCTGGTTGAAACGGAGACCGCCACTGATGTATTCTGCTCGGTCCGGTCGGTTGGACGAAATGACTTTTATTCCGCTTCCCAGCTCGGCATGGACCTCCAGTATGTATTCCTGACGAATCCGGTCAATTATAACGGAGAGTCAATCGTGGAATATGAGGGCGAGCGGTACGGTGTCAGTCGGACATATCAGTCCTCTGCTGACGTGTTGGAGATCTATGCAGGCACGGAGGTTGGTGCTTATGGATCTGACGAAGGAAATTAACAAGATACTGCAAGATTATGCGAAAGACGTGGATAAAGCTGTGCTGGATGCCGAGGATCAGGTTGCCAAGGAAGCTATAAAGAAGCTCAAAGCAACCTCTCCAAGGAATCCAAGAGGTAAAGGACGGCATTATGCGGATGACTGGAAGGTTGATTCCAAATCCAAAAAGAACTATGCACAGACCATTATCCACAACAAACAGTATCAGCTCACCCATCTCCTTGAAAAAGGTCATGAGGTTGTCCGGAATGGTGCAGTAGTGGGCCATGCCAAACCACAGCCACATATCAAGGCCGTGGAGGAATGGGTGAAAGATGAAATGGTTGAAAGGATCGAGAAAAACTTATGACGAGAGCAGAGTTTGCAACGCAGCTTGAAACGAGTGGTATTCCGGCATTCTTCGACCATGCCCCGATCGGAACCAAGTGCCCGTTCCTGGTCTACACATGGGACTATGACAACTTCGGAGCTGACAATAAGGTCTACCAGCGCATTGCATCAGTTACAGTAACACACTATCACACAGAGTACACTAAAGGATCAGAGCTCAAGGCGGTATTTGATGGTAATGATCTCTTTTGGAATTGCGATTCCGCCTACGACTCCGACCAGAAAGTGTACACAGACATATATACCATGGAGGTATTAGCAGATGAGTAAAATTAAGTATGGTCTTAAAAATGTGCACTATGCCATTGTAACGGAGACCACAGATCCGTCTACGGGTGAGACTACATCCACCTATGGCACCGTAAAAGCATGGCCCGGTGCTGTCAATATGTCCCTGGAAGCTCAGGGCGAGGATACACCGTTCTACGCAGACGATTCCGTGTATTATATGCTCGGAAATAATGCCGGTTATCAGGGAGACTTTGAGTCCGCCCTTATTCCGGAGGATGTTGAGGTATCTGTCATGGGACAGACCAAGGACACCAACGATGTAATTATCGAGAGGTCTGATGATGTCAAGAAGTACGTGGCTCTTATGTTTGAGTTCACGCTTGACGCATCCGGCAGACGGTACTGCTTCTATCGTTGCTCACTGTCCCGTCATGCTATTGCATCCGGGACAACCAACGAGAGCATCGAACCGCAGACCGACACTGTTACGATCACAGCAACAGCAAGGCCTGACGATAATGCTATCAAGGCATACGCTGACAAGGCATCCGAGGCATATGCTGATTGGTACACATCAGTATACGCTGGTGACGGCGAGTAAGTAATAAGAGACTGGGCCTCATTCCGTGGTGAGTGGGGCCCTTTATTTGGATAAGGAGAGAAGTATATATGAGGAAAGTAATTGAGACATCACACGGAGAAGTGGTGCTGGAGTGTAATGCAGCCACTACGATTGTTGGAAAGAAGATCTTTGGGTTTGACTTCCTTGATTTTTTCCAGAATGTTGAAGGAATCACGATGGGAGAACGCATGGAGAAGTTTGAGATGGTTGGGTATACCATGAAGGTCATGGCAGAGAAACCACTCAAAGAAGCCATGCAGACAGGCAGTGATGGGTTTGTTGAGTGGCTTGCAGGATTTGATTTTGAAGAGATGACCAATATCATCCTCCCGGAAGTATCAAATCTGTGGCTAAGTAATCAAAAGACCTCCAGCAACCCAAAAAACTGAAAAGGCCCACGGTAAGACCATTTACTGTTGGGCTATTTATGCTCCGAGTAAAGGAGCTTAACATCCCTCTCGATGAGTTGCCGTATTACACGCATGGAGAGGTGATGGATATGCTGATCGAACGAGGAAACGATCAAGAGGAGTGGGAGCTGAAGCCACTCCAATCTGATTTTGATAAATTTGCGAGGTAAGTTATGGCAAGCGGAAGCATTAAGGGTATTACAATCGAGATAGAAGGTAAGACATCCGGGCTTGTCAAGTCTCTGGGGAATGTCAATAAGAGCCTTTCCGAGACTAAAAAGAGTCTTGATGTGGTCAACAAGGCCCTGAAATTGGATCCAAAGAACCTTGACACGCTGAAGACCAAGCAGAATCTGCTGAATCAGGCTATTAAGGATACAGAGGAGAAGCTCAAACTGGAGAAGCAGGCCGCAGCCGATGCTGCCAAAGCACTCCAGGACGGTACGATCACACAGAGCCAGTACAATACGCTCCAGGCAGAGGTTGCCAAGACCACATCCGAGTTGTCAGCGCTGGAAAGAGAAGCCGGAGCGGTTAATCAAGAGTTTAATAAGCTCGGAAAAGGCTCATCCATGCAAGGGCTCTCGGATCAGGCTTATAAGCTATCTGAAGCCTTCGGAAAGGTCGGTGAGAAGTGCACGGAGATCGGTGAGACGCTGACCAAAACTGTTACAGTTGCGATTGCTGGAGCAGGTGCAGCGGCACTTAAGATGTCCTATGACGTGGATGATGCTCTTGACAACATAGCAATCAAGACCGGCGCTTCCGGCAAGGCACTGGAAGGCATGGAACAGCAGGCAAAAAACATTGCTACATCCATCCCGACAGACTTTGATACCGCTGCCGAAGCTATCGGAGAGGTTAATACCAGGTTTGGATTGACCGGGGATGCGCTGGAGAAACTCTCCACGAAGTATGTTAAGTTTGCACGACTTAATAATACCGATGTAACCAGTGCCGTAGATGACACACAGAAAGCCCTGGCTGCCTTTGGAAAGGATGCCAAGTATGCGGATCGGTTGCTTGATGTCCTGAACAAGACAGCACAGAATACCGGTGCCAATGTAAGCACTCTTGCATCCGGGCTTGTTACAAATGCAGCTGCATTCCAGGAAATGGGTGTATCCATAGATGATGCTGCCAGCTTCCTCGGCGAGTTGGAGAAATCCGGCGCAGATGCGAACACTGTAATGTCTGGAATGCGTAAAGCAATGAAGAATGCCACGAAAGAGGGCAAGCCGTTGAATAAAGCCTTGCAAGATATGGAGAAGTCCATTAAGTCAGGCACCGGCGAAATGGACGGACTCACATATGCTTATGAGCTGTTTGGAAAGTCCGGAGATCAGGTATACCAGGCTGTTAAAAATGGCACGGTATCCTTTAAGAATATGGACAATACGGCCTCCAAACTCGGAGACACAATGGGGTCTGTCGACAAGACATACTCCAACCTGGAAGATGGTTCCGGGGATCTGAAAGTAGCACAGAATAATCTGAAAGATGCGCTGTCTGAGGTTGGAGATACTCTCGGAGAGACGCTTGCGCCAATCCTTAAGACTGTAAGTGATCTGCTCCGCAAGTTTAGTGATTGGTGGAAATCCCTTAGCCCAACAATGCAGAAAGTTATACTCGTTGTGGTTGGACTCGTTGGTGCTCTCGGTCCGTTGCTGATCTTTATCGGGAAAATTGCAACGGGGATCAGTGCTCTTTCCAGTCTGTTCGGTGCTGCATCCGGAGCCGCTGCCGCCATGGGAGTATCACTCGGCGCATTGCTCGCACCTATTGCAGCGGTTGTCCTGGCTGTTGTGGCGGTAATCGAGGTCATAAAGCACTGGGACGAAATCATGGAAGTCCTCGGATGGGTTTGGGAAGAGATCTGTGAAGGAATGCAGGAAGGATTCCAGGCGGTTGTCGACTTCTTCACCGAAGGCTTCAATGCGATCGGAGAGCTCGCCAATGAGGTTTGCACGGCAATCGGTGACTTCTTCGCTGAGTGCTGGGACGGCATCTGTGCAACATTCGAGGGAGTCGGTCAGTGGTTTTCGGACGTATTCCAGGGCGCATATGATGGAGTTGTGGCTATTTGGGAAGGAATCAAGGAGTTCTTCTCGGGAGTCTGGGATTCCATTGTTGAGACATTCTCTGAGATCGGCACATCCATTGCAGATGCAATTACCGGAGTTGTTAAAGGAGCAATCAATGCCGTGCTCGCGGGGGCCTGTGGCATTATCAACGGCTTTATTGGAGCAATCAATGCTTGTATCTGGGCTATCAACCTGATCCCCGGTGTAGACCTTGATTATCTGGATTACATTGATGCTCCGTACCTGGCTCGAGGCGGTATCCTGGAAAAAGGTGAGGTCGGTATCCTTGAGGGTAATGGTGCCGAGGCTGTTGTACCGCTTGACCAAAACAAGAAATGGATCAATGCGGTTGCTACACAGATGCAGCAGAGTGTCGCACAGAAATCCGGACAGGCTGATTACGGCACAATGCTGTCAGAGATTGTAAGACTCATGCAGTCCGGACAGACCACAGAGGTCAACCTCAACGTGGGCGGTCAGCAGTTTGGAAGAGCAGTAGTCAACTCCCTCAGAGAGCACAACTACCGGACTGGAGGTATGTAATGTATCAGATATATATCAACAATACACAGTTGCCTGCTCCACAGCAGTGGGATGAGTCATACACAGAGGTCGAGACTATCAATCAGACAGAGGACGGGCATGATCAAATATCGCAGGTCCGGAATAACAAGCTGAGTGTGTCGGCCTCTTTTAACTGCTCGTCATATTGGTACCGGCTCTTACACCACTATGCTATATCCAGATCCGTGACTTTGCGGAGATTTGATCCGGAGGAAGGCGGAATGGCGGACCGGACAATGTACATTAGAGGTTTTAACGCATCCTATCAGCTCTACTCTGACAAGCTCGGCGGTACCTATGGAGCATGGGTTGTCACGTTTACAATGACAGAATTTTAGAAGGAGGACTGAATGTACTCCGTAAGTGATAAGTATAAATTGAACATGAAAGCCCCTATACAGAGGTTTGGGCTCGATGGGACGATTGGAAACGTCCACTTTGATGAGTCCAACGTGCTGCAAGGGACTTTCAACATCGAAAACCAATGTATGTCTGACACGTCAATCACTCTTGGCGGTGTCAATATCGGTGTGCTGTCTGCCACGTTTGTCGGAGTGAATATCAACCGATATGCCTGGAAAGGGCAGGTGATCACACCAAGACATACAAGGCTGTTTGATGACAGCACGTCTGAGTCTGTCCCACTCGGGAAATATACCATAGCGGAAGCATACTGGAGCAGAGACGGAGTCTCAATCACGGCATATGATAATATGTCCAAGTTTGATAAGGATTTTATTGCCAATGGGTCTGCCGGGACTCCATATACACTCTTGACTTCATGGGGGATGGATTGCAACGTCCCTCTTGGAATGACGAATGAACAAGTCAGGGCTCTGCCGAACGGTCAAGAGGCTTTCGTCCTGCACGCAGACAATGATATACAGACCTACCGTGATGCCATATCGTATCTGGCAGCGGCTATGGGCTGTTGGGCGCAGGTCGATCGGGCCGGAAGACTGATCTTTAAGACGTTCAGCCATAATCCGGTTGACACGATCCAGCCGAATGAGAGATTCCAGGGGATCACGTTGGAAGACTTCCAGACACGGTACACGGCGATCCATGTGACTAAAGGGACGGATGTATATAGGGTCCATGAGATTCAGGATACCGGTTTGGACATGGATCTCGGTGCTAATCCGTTCATGCAATACGGAAATCCAACACGAAGACTTCAGAATATCCTGGATGCGCTCCAGTCGATATACTATACACCTTTTACTTGCGACATGATTGGAGATCCAGCGTATGACCTTGGAGATGTGATCCTGTTTGAACGTGGTCTCGCAGACGGATCACCATCTTGTATACAGAGATTTACGTACATTTACAATGGCACCTATCAGTGCGCTGGAGTTGGTGATAAGCCAACCACCATGAGCAAGGAAGAGAAGGAACTTGCTGCCATGGCTGCCGGTCAGGTGCAGAATGAGATCCAGTATTATATATTCAAGTCTAACAATCAGATAGTGATCGAAGACACGAAGACAAAGGATATTATCAACTTGCGTTTCACATCCCTGAAGGCAACAAAGGTAATATTCCACGCTGAGGTTTTATTGACAGCTCACCACATATCAGATGCTGCGACTTGTGGTGTAGTTTCGTATCTTTGGAACGGATCAGAGATCACCGCATACAATCCCACAGAGACATGGATAGATGGAAAGCACGTACTCCACCTCTTGTATCATCTAGAACTTGGCGAGGCAGAAATGCACCGCTGGTTAGTCCGGATGACAGCAGATGGTGGAGATATTATTGTCAAGGGCATAGAGTCATCCATAAGCGGTCAGGGATTGCTTGCTACGGACTCTTGGGACGGATACATCGAGGCCGAGGACAGGATCACGCTTGCGCAGCTTAATGTTGAACCGGTTGTGGTTCCGCTGCATAGGGATTCGGCTACGCTCACCTTGCAGGACATGATCCTGATCGAGGTCACGGATGGCATGGACACCACAGACCTTGAGACCGAACCCGAAGAGATTACGGACTACACAGATGCGGTATATCTCAACAAGGGCAGACTCAAAGACCTCACGTGGGGAACGGTCAAAGATTACAAGTGGACGGCAGAGGGTGTACAGAATCCGATTACAGAGGATGAATACGCATGGTAAGGAGGAGACATGGCAACATATACAGATAATTATGCGTTGGTTAAGCCCACATATGGCGAGTTAGCGGATGTGGCGGTAATCAACGGGAATATGGACACGATAGACGGGATAATGCACTCAAACCGCACTATGCTTGCCCCGGCATTTAGTCAGACAGAGGACTATGCCGTGGGTGACGTAGTAGTGTATGAGGGCAATCTGTATCGGTTTATCGTGCCCCACACGGCAGGAAATTGGGATGGCTCAGAGGTGGAGCAGACCACACTCGGAGAGGAAGTCGCAACGAAGGGCGGTGCAGACGTAACCAAGACCGCAAGCGGAAATCCCATCGAGATAAGTGATGCGGCGAGTGCCCCGTTGGTCAAGTGTGATGTGACTATCTCCCCACAGCAGGACTTGCATGGATATGATAAGCCGTGGGTAGGGGGAGCAGGGAAGAATAAAATTCCCGATGGCACAGATACCACAAACGGCTATGTATCGGGGGCTTTGTTGCAATCAAATGGAAATACAACCGCTAATGGTTCATACGACATTTCAGAGTATTTTCCTGTTACTGTTGGCACATCATATACCTATTGTTCCTACCCGAATACATCGGGCGGTGTCGTGTCTATGTGCTTTTATGATAGCAGTAAACAGTACATTTCGGGTATTGCTATCGGTAATGGTGTTGCGACACTTGAGGCTCCCTCAAATGCGGCATATTGTCGGGCAACAATTCCGTCCTCGTTAAATACCACTTATAAATTGCTCGTTTGCGTTGGCACAACAAAGCCGACAGAGTGGGAACCCTACTCCAACATCTGCCCTATAAGCGGATATAGTAGTGTGGGGGTTGAGGTGAGGGGGAAGAACTACGTAGATACTACAAAAACGAGTACGGCAAACGGCTATTATAGCGGTGGTTATCTGTCAAATTCCGGCTCGGTTGTGTCAAATGCCTCTTACTTTATAAGCGAGTATTGCGAAATCGAGCCGAGTAAAACGTATAAACTTTCTGATTTGATTGGATATGGTGCAAGTTATGCTTTTTATACGAGCAACAAGACTCTAATCTCTGCGCACGCTTATGCTAATCAAACGACGATAACAAAAGAAGCTCCCGATAATGCAAAGTATATTCGGATGTCATTTACAAGTGACAACAGGGCAACAATTAAGTTTGAGTTGAATGATGTTACACCCGTTACCTACACCATCTCCCTCGGTGGTACTTACTACTCTGGACAGATAGATGTGGTTAAAGGGGTGTTGGTGGCTACCCGTGGATATGATGAGTTTGACGGGACAGCATCTGTAACAATCACTCGTAGTGGTTACTCAAATTGGTATTATACAATCGCTAACGGCGGTTATGCAGGGGCTAACACGGCGAATGTACTTAGCAATAAGTATGTTGGTGCAGGTGTTACTGATAATACCGATGTTTTAGGTGTACGAAAACAGACAAGCGGAAGTGTGCGTGTAAGAGTAGGCGGTACAGAGCCTGCTGATGTAAGCGGTTTCTTGGCAGAATTGGCAGATACACACTTGCAAGTTGTTTATCCCTTAACCACTCCCCTCGAAATCCCTCTCACTCCCACAGTAATCTCCTCACTACTCGGTAATAATACCATGTGGACGGATGGTGATAACTTAGAGGTGGAGTATATCACACAGGAGTTTCAGCCGATTGTTGACCTCATAGAGAGCGGAAACGGGCATACCTACTCAACGAGTGAGCAGATTGTCGGGAAATGGACGGATGGCAAGGATATATACGAAAGAGTATTTGATTGGAGTAGTGACCCTATCAATATTCCTGCGGGCGGTTGGTCTAATACACCTATACTCACGGCTGATATAGATAGCATTATCTCTATTCGTGGAATATCACCGACTAAGACTATGTGGAATAACCTTGCAAGTGCGGTAGATTCGGGAACGTATGTTACGATACTGAATCCAAGAGCAGACACGCAGATAACTGTTGAGAAAGCAATTATTCAGTATACAAAGCCGTCATCCAACACCCGAAGCCTTAACACACTTAACCTAACCAAGTCAGCGGTGACGGAAGAAATCCCGGAAGAGATAGCAAACGCAGAGTACGAAGAGAAACCCGAAATTAACGAAGCAGATGATGATGCACCTACGGAGGTGGAACGATGATTAAAATAGTGCAGAAATTCCCCAAGCCGAAAGCCATTGATAACCGCATGGACGTACCGAAAGTCAAAGGACACGTAACCTTGACTCTCACGGACACCAAGACGGGCAAGGTGGAGACAGTAGCCGACCACAATATGCAGACGGATGCGATCAACAGATTTTTGCAGAATTGCGGTTGGCTCAACCGGGACAATGTAGACCAAGACAACCTCGTGGAGCAATTACTCGGCGGTGTGTTCCTCCTTGACTCAGAGGTGGATGAAGATGCCACAGTTATCCACGTTCCCTCTGGAGCCAAGATGACCGCAAACGGAGCGGTCGGGCAGATGGACGGCGGTATAGCACCTTCCGAACTCGGTGTATACAAAGCCGATGAATGTGATTATGACAACACCAAGGGATGGTTGCCCGATGGTGCGTATCAGATGATATTCGAGTGGGACTCTTCCCACGGCAACGGCACTATTGCATCGGTATGCGCAACAGGCAAGAACTTTGGAGCGGTAGGATGCGGAAATGCACTCTCGATGGTGCGCAAGGAGACACGCATAGACCCTGTTAGTCTCCAAGGCACGATCAACGCATATAGTGGCATAGTGGGATATATGTTTGGCGCAGACCTCGCGGATTCGTCCGTATATGCTCTGGACGTAACCGACATGGGGACTACGGGCAAGGGTACACTCCGAAAGTACAGAGTGCCGTTTTCCAAAGTTAATCTCAAGGGCAACAAGACCACTCCGTATGTTATCTCGGAGACGGAAATCACACTCCCGGCAAACATGACTTCCAAGCCTATCCTCAGATGGCAGGCCAAGGACGGGAAGCTCTTAGTCTGGAACTCCAACGAAGAAGGAAATCCCGTTTGGGGCAACACCTTCACTCAGTATCTTTGGGAGTTTAGCAACGATGGGACATACACAGAGTCAACGATCCTCAACACAAGCGGTGATGAACTCTATGGTATCGGTTATGCGGTATTTGACGGAGACTACATCCTGTTCCCGAAAGCATATCAGACCTATGGAGAGTATGGAGTAGTCTATTGGCATTGCGACACTCAGACAGTATACATCCTTAACCGCACAACGGGAGTAATCACTAAGGTTGACAACTCAGCCCTCGGCGGTGACTCCTACGGACGGGACTATCACAAGCACGATGTAATGCGTGGTAGCGGTTGGATGCCACTCAGCGGAAACGGAGAGGGCAGAGTAGTCTTTGGTGGTACTTATCCGATGGTAGTTGATGCGGTTGGATGGAATACCACAGGCGGTAGTCTCATCCACATAGCACCCATCAATGCAACCGATGGAGTATATTCAGACCTTGCTCTCACACAGCCTCTCAGCGGTTTGATTCGGTACGGCAACACGTACAACGGCAACAACCTCTATGTGGTACGGGATCAGTGCTACATAGCAACTATATTCAATCTTTCGTCCCCGGTCACAAAGACCGCAGACAAGACCATGAAACTGATTTACAGATTCGAGTTTGAGGAGGCGCAGAGTTGACCACAATATCTTTTACTCCGGCAGAACTTGTAGCAGGCATCCTATGGATATGTGGAACTATCACGGCGGTGTCTGCTGCGGTGGCGGTAATCATCAAGATTGTTTCCAAGGCGAAAGCTCCCGAACGTAAGCAGGACGAGCGGATTGACACCCTTGAGAAGAAGGTTGAGAAGTTTGAACAGCTATTTGACAACGATAACCGAAGACTCAAAGCCCTGGAAGAAGGGAATCGGCTCACGATGGAATCTCTGCTTGCTTTAATGCGCCACGCACGGACAGGAAATAACATCAAACAGATGGAAGAGGTTGAGGAAAGCCTCAATGCCTATATCATCCACGGTCACACACACCACACCAATTAGGAGGTGCTTTATGAAATTATCAGACAAGGTATATAACGTGCTGAAGTGGGTTGCTCTCATTGCCCTTCCGGCTCTTGCGACCTTTTGGGGAGTAATCGGGAAGGTATGGGAACTCCCGTACACCATGCAGATCGTGACTACAATCACAGCACTTGCCACCCTGATCGGCACCCTGATCGGCGTGTCTACACTATCATATAATAGGGATAAGGAGGAGACGGATGGTAAAGTTTGAGCCTTTTGAGTGTATGATGACGCACTCGACGTGTTACCAGCAGACTACTAAGATGCAGATCAAAGGAATCCTCTGGCATGATACCGGATGCGATAATGACACGATAAAACGGTATGTCCAGCCATATGCCGGCGATCCAAATTATGAGAAGAAAATCGAGAAGATCGGAAAGAACCGAAACGGGAATGACTGGAACCACTCCACACGTCAGGCCGGAGTCAACGCATTTATTGGGAGATTCGCAGACGGATCTGTTGGAACGTGCCAGGTTATGCCATGGGATTATAGGCCCTGGGGATGTGGATCAGGGAAGAATGGCGGATCATGTAATGACGGATGGATCCAGTTTGAGATATGCGAGGATGACAAGACCAATAAGGAGTATGCTACTCAGGCATACAACGAGGCGGTCAGACTCACAGCATGGCTCTGTGAGAAATACGGCATCAATCCTTATGGCACGGCTAAGTGCGGAGGAAAGGATGTTCCAACGATCCTCTGTCATTGGGATTCCTACGAACTCGGTCTTGGCAGCGGGCATGATGATATATATGATTGGTTTCCGAAGATCATTGGAAAAGATATGAGTGATGTCAGAAAGGATGTGGCGGAGCTTATGAAAGAACAGCCAGCGCATGATCCTGGATGGGTTCAGGATGGAGATAAGTGGTACTATTATGATCAGAATGGACAGATGGTCACATCTGATTGGGTCAAGTACAAGGGTCAGTGGTATTATCTCGGATCTGACGGAGTAATGCTCACCGGATGGCAGACCATAGACGGAAAGAAGTATTATCTGTACTCTGACGGGCATATGGCTCAGGGTGAATGGATAGATGGACTCTACCTGGAAATGGGAGGAGCTCAGACCTACAAGTATAAGGGTAGCTGGAAGAAGAACTCCAAAGGCAGTTGGTGGGAAGATACTTCCGGATGGTATCCGACAAACCGGTCCGTCATGATCGACTCCAAATCCTACTCGTTTGGAAAGAGTGGGTACGTAAAAGGCTAACGGCAGCGCTCGCTGTTAGATATATACTTTCTCCGGAGGGCTCCGGTGCTTGGCTCGCTTTAGGCATCGGGGCTCTTTTTGTGTTTCAGATCCGTGATCCGGATGGCGAGGGGGCAAAAAAGGGGCAGAAATCCTCAGAAATGGGGAAATCTGTCCTCTTTTTTATTGTTAGAAAAAGTCCGAAAAAGTCAGTATTTATAAGGGTTTGCGAGTATTTGCAAAATTTTGATGCAACTATCCTAGAATTATGGTATGATAACACACTTCCCTATGGTTATGCGGTTTGCGAGGGTTGGAGGGGCAGAAAAGGGGCAGATTATAAAATACGAACCATGGAGAGTGCCTGCTCGTCCTTTTCACGCTGCTTTTTGGTTACGTGGTAATACACATCCCTCGTTGTACGATCGGAAACATGACCGAGCCTCCGGGCTATGGCTTCCAGATGGATGCCCTGATCAGCCAAGAGCGCCACATGAGTATGTCTGAATATGTGAGGGTGATACTTTGGAGAAATTGTCTTGAGCTTGCCGATCAGGTTGGTCTCTGTCAGATAGGTACCGAGCCGAGTGAAGAAGAGAAGGTCCGTCCGGATGCCACGGGACATCATGTATAGTTTTCTCCAGCGCAGATACTCATTGATCAGTTCCCGGAGCTCCGGCTGGATATATACTTCCCGGATCGAGGATGGGTTCTTTGGATCTGTCACAAGACGGGAGCGAACACTGTATGACTTGGTGATGCTGATGTGGTGATCAGTAATATCCTGGACAGTCAGTGCGGTCATCTCACCCACACGGAGACCGGTTAATGCCAAGAATTTGACGCAGTAGTACATCATTCCGGATAGATGATCCAGTACGTGCTTGAGCTCCGATGGTTCCAGGTACAGATCTGCCGGATCTTTCACAGTTGGTTTCTCGGGGAACTTCCGGAGCTTCCTGGCAACGTCCTCTTGTATGTATCCATACTCATAACACCAATTAAGGAAGCCCTTAAGCCGTTGGAGCTGATTGTTGAGAGTCCGGGCAGGCTTCCCGGTCTCCATCATCTTGCGCTTGATCAGTGGAGCGGTCAGCTGGTGCAGTTTAATGTCTCCAAAATGTTCAAATAGGTGCTTGAGCGTGGATTCCTGGATGATCCTGGTTGACTCACGGATGTCTCGTCCGGTCAGATAAGCGTCTACGGCCTCATTTAGGGGCTTTTCAGAGAGAGGGGCACAGATTGTCTGTGCCTTCTCAAAAAGTCTCTCTGCTGCGGCTCTGCGTGCTCTGGCGGTATCCTTCTCGATGGGGGTGGAGAGCTTTCGATATTCTCCATTCACTTTTACTCTGTCAACGTATCGGAGACCAGATTTTGTCTTCTCAATCCATGCCATATGATCACCTCCTAAAACTTAGCACGGAGCTCCACCACAACTCCAACTATGTGGAAGTCTTCCCTGCCCGTCACATCAATGTCCTCATATGCCGGATTGTTGGACCGGAGCAGGACGGTGTCTCCATATGAGTAGTATCTCTTGCACACTGCATCGTCTCCGTTGATGGTGGCAATCACTGTGGATCCATTTTCCGCATCTTCCTGCTTATGCACGATCACCACGTCCCCGTCGCAGATCCTCGGCTCCATGCTGTTGCCCCTGATCCGGAGCCCGAACAGATCTCCGATTTTGGCAAGCCGGTCATCGACTTCTTCATAGTCAATTATTTCAGATATGGCATCAATAGGGATTCCCGCTGCGACTCTCCCAAGTACCGGTATGCGATTATCCACAGGCTCGTCCCAGCCCATGATTGTCTGGAGTGGGATTCCGAGTACATCGGAGAGAGCCTGGATCTTATCCCGTCTCATATTTGAGATATGCCCTGACTCCCACCTAGAAATTGTGCCCTCACTAACTCCAATCCTCTCAGCCAATTCCTTCATGGTCAGCCCTTTTTCTTCTCGTTTCGTCTTGATCAAATGCTTCAATTCCATATCAACACCTCCTTTTGCTCGGGATGATAGTACCATAAAAAATGCAAAAATGCAAGCGGGCAAGGCGGAAAAGTCACAAAAACTTGCGAAAATGCAATTTTATTATTGACAGACACTATATGCGGTGATATTATAAACTTGCGGAAACGCAAGAAACGAGAAAGGAGGTTTGATATGTTTAACGAGAGATTATTCCGTGCCCAGATGATCATTATGGGCTACACAGTCAAAGGGTTGTGTGATGAGTTAAGTATGGAAGAGTCCACCTTTTATCGTAAGTTGAAGGCGGATGGAGCTTTTACTCGTGATGAGATAAACAAGCTCATAGACATACTTAAGTTCCCCGACCCTATGGCTGTTTTTTTTGCTTAGCAACTTGCGTAAACGCAAGAATGGAGGTGGATTCATGTACGTAACATACCAGATGCTTGCGATCCAGTACGGATGCAGCGAAGCCACGATCCGGCGAAGGGTGAAAGAGATGGAAGCATCTGAGATGTATCCAACAGCGGTCCGCCGGGTGAGTGGAGTACAGATTGACCAGGAACAATTTGACAGATTCTGCACAGTTGGAAGGAGAAAAGCGAAATGAAAAAGTGGTTGTACGGCATAGCGGTATTACTCAATTTGATGCTGTTGATTGGCACAGCTGGAGCCTCTGACAGAGGAAACCTCACTACATTTGAGACATTCTGGCAGGTGATTATTGCGCTCGCCGGCATCCTCTGGTGGTCCAACCTTGTGCGGATCGAAAACGAAAGAGAAAGGAGAAAGATATATGAAACTTGATGAGAATAAGCGGTATCAGGTGCTTGCGGTTAATGTGAAGAAAGAAGGAATCATGATTGCGGTAGCTCCGGATGAATCCAGGGCATATCCACATGATCTTGTTGAACTCAGCAACGGGAAGACTGGAATCGTTGTGTTTGAGGATTCCTACGTGTATCCGAAGGAGATTCCAACAATCGAGAGCGCTTACGGAGAGGAATTGTTGAAGGTGGTCGGGATCTACCGTAAGTCTAAGTGCAAGTGGGAGGACGAAGATGGGGAAACTGTATGAGATCAACCAGGAACTTGAACGGCTCAATGAGAGCATGGTATGGATGCCGGAAATGAATACGTGGTGCGACGTGGACACCGGAGAGATAATCACCAACTCCGAATATCGGCAGAGATTAGACAGGCTCGGGCTGGATAAACAGAGCATCCTGGAGTACCTTGCCAAGAGTGTACTGAATGAAAGAGCCGAGATCGAGAGTATCAAGGCCGAGATCAACAGGCTGAATGAGCGAAAGAAGCACAAGGAAAGACTTGTGGAGCGGTTCCTCTTCATACTCGATCGGGAGTGTGCCGGTGTGCGTACTGACTTCGGAGTGGCTACCATGAGCTACCGTAAGTCGGAAGCCGTTGAGTGGGACCCGATTGAAGAGCCGAATCTGATTGATTGGTTGGAGAAGCATGGGCATGACGAATGCCTCAAGTTTAAGGTTCCAGAGGTCCGGAAGACGGAGCTGAAGGCTCTGATCAAGGATGGAGTGGAAGTCCCTGGAGCAAGTATTGTGCAGCGGAATAATGCGAGTTTGAAGTAGAAAGGGGTGAGTTAATGGCAATTATTAAGTGGACTAAGGGCGGAAAGTTAATCCGCCAGGACATGACAATCAATATCTATTATTACGGCGAGACGGGCTACACCGTGGAGAGCCGGAAGAAACAGATCCCGCACGCAAACCGTTCAGGGACATGGGAACATACCACCTATTTTGTTGTAAAGGATGGCAAGGACATCAAAGAGTTCCAGACACTGAAGGATGCGAAGGACTATGTCGAAGATTTATAGAAAGGATGGATGCACATGAATAGACCGATAACACCTGATATTGAAAGAGCAGTGAAGATTCTTCTTCCGATATGTGAAGAGCTTGGTTATCAGATATATTCTGACGGAAGCGTGATGACCATCGGCGGTCAGAAGATAGGTGTCAGCTGCAATTCTACTTATGCGACAGTGATGGAAGGACTTGGTTTCCTGTTTCTTCGTGGATATGCAGAAGGATTTCGACATCATTCTATCAGTCAGGCATCACAGGAAGCAATTAAGCGTTACTGGATCAAGGAAAGACAATCAGAAGGGAGTGATGGTTAATGGCAATTCCAGTATTAGTTATCGGAAGATCCGGCAGCGGAAAGACATACAGTCTCAAGACTTTCCAGCCGGACGAAGTGGGGATCTTCTCGGTGGAAAAGGGGAGACTCCCTTTTAAGTCAGACCTTAAGGTGGTCAAGGTAAAGGAGTTCAACGATTCGGAGCACAGCCCGGCTCAGGCGAATGCTGCAAGATATTCATGGTTGGAGACGTGTATCAAGACCGCTAAGGTCAAGAGCCTTGTGGTGGATGACAGCCAGTACCTTCTTGCCGGTGAGTTCTTTGATCGTGCCTATGAGAAGGGCTTCGACAAGTACACCGCAATCGGTGCTAACTTCCGTGATCTGATTCATTTCATTAACCGGCTCCCGGAGGATGACAAGATAGTATACTTCCTCCACCACTCGGAGCTTGCGGATGATGGAAGGGAGAAGGTCAAGACGATCGGGAAGCTGCTGGACGAGAAGCTCTGCATCGAGGGATGCTTCGACATTGTGATTTACTGCCAGGATCAGAAATTTTTCACGCAGTCAAACGGGCAGAGCGTAGCCAAGACTCCGGAAGGGATGTTTGAGTTGGAAATCCCGAACGATCTGAAGGCCGTGGATGATGCAATACGTGAGTATTATGACATTCCAAGAGTAAAGACAAAAAAGGAGGAAAAATAAATGAAAGTACCAAGTTATAACAAGGAGAACCGGAAGACCTATAAGGAGTTTAAGAGACTCCCCAAGGGCAATTATGTGTGCAAGATCATGGGGATTAAGGCAGTGAAGGACAAGGAAGGCCATGACGGCATCAAGGTGTCATTTGATATTGCCGAGGGCGAATATGCTGACTTCTACTCTAACGAATACAAGGAGAATGACCGTGAGGATAAACAGTGGTCATTTGATGCATCCTATTGGCTCAGTATTCCTTATGATGGTTGTCCTGGATGGATGACAGACAGATGGGATTCATTCTGGGCAAATGTCGAAGATTCCAACAACGGCTATGTGTTCACGGGGGACGAGAATACAGTTAAGGGCAAGACCTTCGGTGGTGTCTTCCGGATCGAGCAGACCGAGTATAATGGTCGGATTTATGATCACACCAAACTTTACACGACACGTATTGCTCAGGACGTTCGGGATGGCAAGGTCACATACTCTCCAAAGGATAAGACGCTCGGATCTTCAGCTTCCAGCGGATCAGATGACTTTGTGGCGGTTCCTGAAGATGCGCCGATTGATCTGCCCTTCTAATGGATTACTTTGATCTGGATAAGATTCTGAACACTCTCAGCATTATCGTGGATACAAGAGAACAGGCCACGGCGAGAGCCAAACGAAGATATGAGGGATTTGGATGCGAGTACGTCAAGGCAGTGTTGGATTATGGAGATTATACCTACAATCTGACACTGCCGGAAGGACCGCTGCATGACATTTCCAGGCGGATACAACCAAAATGCGTGATCGAACGCAAGCAGAACCTTGACGAGCTTGCCATGTGTTTCACTCGGAGTCGGGAACGATTCCAGAGAGAGTTCAAACGGGCAGCGGAACATGACGCAAGGGTCTATCTTCTCGTCGAAAATGCATCCTTGGACATGATCCTGTCAGGGCAGTATCGTTCCAGGTTCCGTCCAAATGCGTTCCTTGCATCCCTCATGGCCTACTCCGCACGGTACAACATGGTGCCGGTATTCTGCGATATGTCCAACTCGGGACGGATCATCCGAGAGATCCTATACCGGGATGCAAAGGAGAGGGTGGAAAGAGGGGAGATATGAAAAAGAAAAATGACAAGGATAACATGGGATACATCCGCCTGGAAAGGAAATTGATCAATCATTGGATGTATAAGGATAAACCCTTCAATATGTCCATGGCATGGATTGATATGCTCTTCATTGCGACACACACAGCGCATATTGATCTATGGAGAGGCCGACCAACGGAGTTCAAACGAGGGGATGTAAACCTGAGCATAACCGATCTAGCCAAGAGATGGGGATGGTCAAGAGGACGTGTAAGACGATTCCTGAATAACCTCGAAAAAGAACACATGGTGATCGTAAATGCTACAACTGATAGAACAACGATAACCCTTGTAAAATATGACGATTTCCAGGGTGGGCGAACAAGGGATGATACAACAGATGGACAACGGACGGACAACGGACGGGCAGCAGACGGTACACACCTAAATAATGTAATAAATAATGATAAAGGAATGAATAAAGATACTCCGCCCTCGCCCTGGGCGGGCGGTGCGGATGAATATGGAGAAGCTCCGGATGGTTGGGATGACGAATGGGAAAAGGACTTCATGGAAGATGCCTGGCAGAATCCGGGATGCACAAGGGCGGAATGGTACGAAGAGTGGAAGGACTGGACTGGAAAGGGGTGATGTGATTGGGACCGTATGTGTTCAAAGAATCGGATGCGGAGGACTTCGCACGGGCTCAGGGCTTCACAACTCGCAAAAAAGGCGGTGAACTGTTTTTCACGTTCTGTCCATATTGCAACGGTGGTGGAAAGGATAAAAATACATTCAGCATCAACCTTCGCACTGGAAAATACCACTGCTTCCGATCCGGATGTGGCATATCCGGAAATATGATCACACTTGCGAAAGACTTTAACTTCTCATTGGGGCAGAATGCGGACGAGTATTACAGACCAACACGGCACTACAAGGTGTTTAAGACTCCGACCGAGCCAATCGAGCCGAAGGATGCAGCCATTGAGTATCTCGCTGGAAGAGGAATATCTGAAGCCACAGCCAGGAAATATCAGATCACAGCAAAAGACAACCTCATCGTGTTTCCGTTCCTTGATGAACATGGAGAAATACAGACCATCAAGTATCGCAATCCGGATCCAGATGAGCATCAAAGTAAGGAGTTCTTTGAAAGCAACTGCAAACCGATCCTGTTTGGAATGCACCAGTGCAATCCGGAGAATAAAACCTTGATTGTTACGGAAGGGCAGATGGACAGCCTGTCCGTTGCGGAAGCAGGATTGGAAAATGCCGTGAGCGTTCCCGGCGGTGTCAGTAGTTTCACATGGGTTCCCTACTGTTGGAATTGGGTTTCACAGTTCGACCGGATCATCATATTTGGAGACCATGAGAAAGGCAAGGTTACATTATATGCCGACTTCCTCCAGCGTTGGAAGCGGAAAGTGTGGTGCGTCCGGGAAGAGGATTATCTGGAATGCAAAGATGCGAACGAGATTCTCAGGGAATATGGTGCAGAACAGATACGGGTCTGTGTTGAGAATGCAGTCCAACCGCCAATCCCTCAGGTCATAGATTTGGCAGATGTTGAGGATATTGACATCAACACCATCCAAAAGTTGCCAACCGGCATCTGGGAATTGGATGACCTGCTATGCGGTGGCCTTCCGTTCGGTCAGCTCATCCTGATCACCGGGAAGGCTGGAGATGGAAAGTCTACTCTCGCCAATCAAATTGTGGTAAATGCAGTGGAGGAAGATTACAAGACCTTTATCTATTCCGGCGAGCTCCCCAATTATCTGCTCAAGTCATGGATGTCATATCAGGCAGCGGGACCGGACAACGTGAAAGCTAAGCGGAAGAAAAGGCCTGATCAGAAAAGTGAAGAGTATGAGATTGCCGTTGATGCACAGAAAGCAATTACTGATTGGTTCCGTGGAAGTGTATGGATATATGACAACCGGATTGCAGCGGATGAAGATGAAGAGCAGGTGAAGCTCGTTGAGCTAATCGAGGATGTAATATCGCAGAAAGGTGTGCGTGTGATCTTGTTGGATAATCTTATGACTGCCATGGATTTAGAGCCGGATGGAAGTGCTCAGGACAAGTATGATCGTCAGAGCGTATTTATCAAACGTCTCGCAAGGTTAGCACTAAAACATGACGTGTTGATCATCCTTGTGGCTCATAAGCGGAAGATGGGTTCCAGCGAGGTCAATGATACGGTCGCTGGATCCGCCGACATAGTCAACCTTGCATCCATTGTGATCAGCTATGAAAGAGGACCAAAAGAGGACGATGAAGGGACAAGGCGGTTGAAGGTTACGAAGAATAGACTCTTTGGAGCGTTGACGGTTGGAAAAGGAATCCTGTTGGACTTCGACAAACCATCTAAGAGGATATACGTGCATGGGAGCAACGGCGAGCGAAAGAGACGGTATGGCTGGGAAGAGTATGACGGATATGTTGGAAAACAGATTGACGTGAATGACCTGCCGTGGGCATAGGAGGATATATGGGATTCGAGAGAGGTGGAACCGAGTGGAATATGATGGCGGATTGGTACCGGCTTGTTGAGCGGTATTGGAATATTAAGAAAGATGATGCATGGTGGGATGCCATGATCCGAGAGGCGGATGAGTATGTGAATAAGTACAAGACGGATGACGAGGTTGAGAATGCGTTTATAAAGAAAATCATCCTGGCACTGCTTGAACGTGCGGAGGATCTTGAAAGGAGAGAGTATAGAGGATATGCGGAAACGGAAAGAAGAGTGGCACCGGAATAAAGATATGTGCCTGAAGTGCAAATATCATGGATGGTTTGGTCCGATACCTCCGGAAGTAAACCGTGGAGAGCCAATCAAAGAAGAGTCGAAAAAGAATGTGTATTGCGCATATGGATCTGTGGGCCGAGGAACTGCCCTGAAGAATGTGCATGGTCGATTAGTTGATCAGCGAGGAAATGACAAGGATCATTGCAATCTGTTTGAAGCCGGAGACGGAGAGAAGGGAGACAACTGGTGAGTGTAATCTGGATGAAGGTTACGTTGGATGAGTACGAGCTACCGCTTGCGGTTGCAGACTCCAGTATTGAATTGGCTGCGATCCTTGGAATATCTCAAAAGACGATATACTCCAGCATGAGCCATGCCAAGCACAGATGGGGCAACCACAAGCGTACACCATACCGTAAGGTGGTAATTGATGACAAGGAGGAGGATTGAGATGACGGATAAGGAGCGTAAAGTTTTAATTAACCGGTTCCGGAAGCTCCAAGAAGGCCACAGAGTTGACGGAGGATATTATAGAGGAGTGTCGGCGTGCCTGAGAGTGCTGTTGGAAGAGATGGAAGCCCCGAGGCATCTGTGGACGCATGATGAGGACTATTGGGAGTGCGGTGCCTGCCACCACCGGATCATGGATAACTGCTTCCCGGCTTACGAGGGCGGTGCGCCGGTATATGATTACTGCCCGATGTGCGGAGCTTATCTGACTGGGAGGATAGAGTGATGGAGGACATATTTACATTCCTCGAAGCCATCCCGGACATAACGGAGTGGGGAGTGGAACACACAGCACCATGTCCGTTCTGCGGTGGGACAATCCATGCAATACGGAGTATCAATAACGGTCATCTGTCTGCTAAGTGTGACGGATGCGGAAGGAGGGTGATGGAATGAAATACTTATTTACATACGCTTATAAAGGCAAGAACCAAGGAAAACCAGAGACCGGGGAGGGTTCAATGGAAATTACCTTATATGGTTCGGACAGGATCACTCCAAAGGTGATTAAGTCAGCGTGTGACATTGTGAGAAAAAGCCTTAATGCAAATGGTATACAGATTGATTTGATAGCCCCTATGGGGTGGTTTAAGTATGACGAGGAGGACGAGGAGTGAAACTCTGGGATATGTTAGAGGCAAGTCAGTATATGCAGATATTCTCCATTTACGTGACGAACGTATACGGTCAAAACATTCCGATTGCTCGTGGCACGAGAAGTGAAATGCAAGAGTATGACCTTGATGATGGAGATTTGTTCTATCACCTAATGGATGAAATTGAGTGTTTCCACATAACGAAAAAGGGTGTCATGGTTCTGTTCCTCCGGGATAAGCACTACGAGGAAAAGGCAGAGCAACAGTATTCGGAGGACTATGTAAAGAGATGGGATCGCAGAAACCCTTTGACAAGGCCATATTTACACAGCATCGAGACCGAGGAGTATACAGACGAGTGGATATGCCGTTTCCCGTGTGAAAGGGACAAGGCAGAAAGCGAGGAAGTATGAGAACCATAAAGAAGATTGCGTTTCTTGACAGATTCTACAAGCGGTATTGTTGCGGTGCAAGAAATCATCCAAGCGGTTGGAAGAAAGATAAACGTATAGCCAGCAGAACCACACGGCAGAAACTAAAGAACGAAATGAGGAGGCGAAAGTATGAAGATAGTTATTGATATACCCGAAGACCGATACAAGGACATACAGAGGATTGCATCGGTACAGCTTGAAAACTACCACTTCCAAACGGCGGAACAGATTATAGCAAACGGCACACCACTTCCAAAAGGACGCGGGCGGTTGATTGATGCTGACAAGATAATACACGAAATGAATGAAATGAAAGTACAAGGGGAAACTTTTACCACGGCGGTAAACTTTGCAAAAATACTCATGCGTGAGGCATCAACAATCATAGAAGCAGATAAGGCAGAAAGCGAGGAATAAGGAATGGGAATTGGACTAACAGACGGAACTCCATTAACTCCGACACAATACATGATAATACAACAGATTGAGGTTCTCCACGCAAAGGCAAAGGAACTCGGCTACATCCAAAAGCCCCTTGCATGGGCATTGTATCAAGTGTGGGAAGATGTTGATAAGGCAGAAAGCGAGGATAAGAAATGAACAAACAATGTAAATTCTGTATTCATAGTTGTGTGTGCGCCTATAAAGAACATTATGAAGATGCTGTTAAACTTTATGAAAAGGCAAAAAATGAATGCAGTAAATATCCATATTTTGTATGTGATATAAGTTGTATTAAGTATCTCAAAAAGGTTGAACCACAAGAAAGCGAGGAGGTGAAAGAGTGACAAGGGAAGAAGTAAAACAAGAATTTATAACCAAACAGCCTTCGATAAATGAGTGTGAATTCTGCCCTAATAAAGGAATCAGACTTTGGAAATGTGCAGAGGTGCATGGGTGTAAGTGGGCACAAGCCATGATGGAGATAGCAAAAATGCTTGAATCAGAACCTTGTGAGGATTGTATCAGCAGACAGGCGGCAGAGGCTATATTCCGAAACGCAAAGAAATCATTGTATGAGCAGAGCCGGAAAGGGAAAATTGAATACAAGGAATTTCAGACAAGGGAAATGATGTTGCTGAACGCAGAACAGTTTATTCATTTGTTGCCATCTGTCGAGCCGGAGAGAAAGACGGGGAAGTGGCTTCATGCAGATTTGGATATTCCCGGTGTTGGATATTATAAATGTTCGGTTTGTGGTGATGATATATATGATGTGACAAATTATTGCCCGAATTGCGGTGCGAAGATGGAGGTGTCAAATGATACTTGATGCCGTGATCGTAGCACTTGCCCTTGCGCTTGGAGCATATGGCTCTTATCACGAGGAACTTCCGACAGAAACCACAGAGGAAGTCACAGAGGAGTCCACAGGCGAGATAGACGTTAATGGCTACGGATGGGTTCAGCTTTCGTATTCTGAAGAGTATCACATCATGGATGGGCATCTGACACGGAGTAATGGGAGCATCCATGTGTTTGGTCATCGAGAGACATGGTACTCGACCAACGAGGCATCTGGACAGACCACAGCGGTCTCCATCCCAGGTAAGCACGTTGCTGAGGATGGTACGATCCGAGACGAGGGCGGCTACATCTGCGTGGCAAGTAGTGACATGCCATTCTATTCGATAGTGATGACTTCCGTGGGGCCGGGCAAGGTCTACGATTGCGGATGCTCTCACGGGACCATTGACGTGTATACCACATGGTAGGAGGTTGGAATATGACAACAAAAGAGATTCAGCAGAGATTTGAAGCAACGATTGATCAATATTATGCGCAGCTGAAGTACATGAAGCCCGGATATAGGGAAGAGACTGAGCTTGAGTTTATCGGAGGTATCCTCCAGGCTGCACTCCATATCCTACCGCTGGAAAGATATTACGATCTGAAACAATATGTGTACGACACCCATGGATATAATCCCGGCGGAGTGGGAAGCATAGCAAGACAGGTCACATTAAACGAGTGGGAGGTGAGTTGATGGGATGGATACCGATTGAAAAGAGAATGACTGGGAAGGAGGCGGATATATGATAGGCTGGTTTATCCTGACATATGCGCTCGGAGTTGTGACCGGTGTAATGATGATGGCGCTGATGGTTGCTGCCAAGAGTAGTGACAGAGAGGAGGGTGATGATGGACACAGGATGGAGTAAGGCATACCTCAACGGGGTATTGCTCCGATGGAAGTGGGTGGATATATACACGATCCGATTATCTCAGTTACGTGATCAGATTATTACATACGGGAGTGGCGGGCTAGGCGAGCGAGTGCAGACATCTCCGACCGGTGACGCACTGGAGAAGAGAGTCCTTAAGTTTATCGAGGACACAGACAGGATACAGATTGCACTCTATGATAAGCTGGAAGAGGCGAACGCAATGCAGGACGAAGCGTCCGAAAGGATCATGCAGCTTAAGCCTGGAAGATGCCAGACACTACTCATTGATCACTATATCCGTAGGATCGAGTTTGGTGAGCTGAGTGACCTTTACGGTTACGAAGACGGCAATACAATCTACAAGGTGCATCAACGAGCTTTGGAATACTTTGAGGAAATTGCAAACAGTGCCGGCTGGAAAAAATTAAAGTTGTCCATATAATGTCAGGTTCATATGTGCTATATTGGTAATGGACAAGTTCCAACAATCAAACACCTTTCTCGTGAGCCTCGACATTCGCCTGCCGGGGCTCAACTTATAATCGACATGATGGATTATCAATCTAAACAATGGGATGCCATGCGCAGACATATATTGCATCGGGACAAGTACCAATGTCAGCTGTGCAGACGGTACGGAAAGATTCGCAGCGGGAATCATGTGCACCATATATTCCCAGCGGAACACTACGAGGAATACCAGTACAAGACATGGAACCTGATCACACTCTGCCAGTCTTGTCACAACCGGATGCATGATCGTGACACGCATGAGCTATCAACCGCAGGGCAGAACCTACTAAGGAGGACGGCGAGGGCACATGGAATATCATACGGGATTCCCAAAACAACCAGGTTGGTATGATGTCCTGGTGGATAATATACCTGACCGTTTGGTCTTCCGGATCTGTCACTCATGCAACCGTCTTGAGTGGCGGGACATAGACGGGGGTATAGTCACCGCAGACAGAGTCCAGTGGACAGGCCAAGCGTCAGCCTATCCATAGACATATACACCTCCTACGAGATACGAGGGGCAGGCCTGTGCCTGTCTCTCATTTTTTCTCGGACGTGGCGCTGCATTTTAATTCTCCTTTCGTAAC
>JAEIGA010002152.1_pt1 | contig 31456 bp, 34 predicted proteins | sample 9270691 | NCBI WGS metagenome assembly JAEIGA01 (sample SAMN17057246, study PRJNA624740) | gut metagenome | biome: biome; isolation source: fecal sample | host: Bos grunniens | place: China: Xizang | collected 2019
AATATAATCGTACTGTTGAAAGCGGAGTTGTTATCTTAATACCATTTATTGAGAAAATGGTAAAGGTTGATTTAAGAGAACAAGTTGTTGATGTTCCCCCTCAAGAAGTCATTACTAAAGATAATACAGTAGTTGTCGTAGATTGTGTAATCTTTTATGAAGTTGTTGATGCATTCAATGCAACATATAATGTTGTAAATTTCTATCAGGCAATAACAAAATTAGCACAAACTAATTTAAGGAATATTGTTGGTGATTTGGAACTTGATGAAACATTGACTTCACGTGAAATGATTAATGCCGAATTGCGTGAAGTATTGGATGTTGCTACTGATAAATGGGGAAGTAAAGTTGTCCGTGTTGAAATACAAAAAATTGAACCTCCTCAAGATATCGTTGATGCAATGAGTAAACAAATGAAAGCTGAAAGATATAAAAGAGCATCTATTTTAGAAGCTGAAGGTTATAAACAATCTGAAATTAAAAAATCCGAAGGGGATAAGCAAGCAGCGATTCTTGATGCTGAAGGTAAAGCAGAGTCTCTTTTAAGAATTGCAGAAGCTGATAAACAAGCAGCGATTTTAAGAGCTGAAGGTGAAGCGGCTGCAATTGAAAAAGTTTATAATGCAATTCATGAAGGAAATCCCGATGATGGTTTGATAGCTATTAAATATTTGGAATCTTTGGAAAAAATTGCTGACGGCAAAGCCTCAAAAGTATATTTACCTCTAGATTCTAGTGGTGTTTTGGGATCCGTTGCCGGAATTGCAGAATTATTTAAAGAGGATAAAGATAATTCCTCTTAATTCTTTTTTTTTAAATTTTATTACTTTATTTTTTAATATCAGATTTAACGATATTCGTGTTTAAAGTTTTTGTCATATAGCTTTGATGCATTGAAGTCGCCAGGGTCTAGGACATCTCCCACTACAATCATTGCAGTCTTTGTTATATTTGCATCTTTTACTTTTTGTGCAATATCCGCAAGGGTTCCTCTGATTATTTGTTGGTCTGGCCAAGTGGCTTTTTTAACAACTGCAACAGGAGTAGTTTCCTCATAACCTTCAAGCAATTCATCAACAACTTTGTCAATCATACCAATTCCTAAAAAGATACACATTGTAGCATGATGCTTTGAAAAACTGGCAATGCTTTCTCCACGAGGTTTTGGAGTTCTGCCCTCAGGACGAGTAATAATAACACTTTGTGAAATCTCAGGTAAAGTTAATTCAGCTTCAAGCACACTAGCAGTTCCAAATAAGGAGCTAACTCCAGGAATGATTTCATATTCAATGTCATGTTTTTTAAGTTCACGAATTTGTTCGGCAATTGCTCCATAAATTGAAGGGTCTCCGGTATGTACACGAGCTACCAATTTACCTTCATTAACTGCTTCGGTTATAATTGCGTCAGTTTCATCTAAATTTAAATAAGCACTATTGTGGATTTCACAATCTTCTTTTGCAGGGCACAATACATTTTTATTTACTAGTGAACCTGCATAAATAATCACGTCGGCTTTTTCAATCACGTTTCTTCCTTTCACTGTTATTAAGTCAGGATCACCTGGACCTGCACCAATGAATATAACTTTTCCTTTCATAGTTAATTTTATATTTCAAGTATTATTTAATAATTTTGCATCAATATTGACTTTTGATTTGAGTAAAATTTATTAATTTCTAAAATAATTAAAAAATATGGATAATAAGGGTTTTATTTCAATAGAATATTTATTTTCAATCTTTGTTATTTTATTAATAGCTATTTCATTGTTATTTTTATCACAAGCAGCCATTGAATCCAGTTTGAATATGGAAGATAGTGTTTCACATAGGCTAATTTTAGATGATGTGGCAAACACAATAAGTCAGGTGAATTCAAATGGGGAAGGTTATTCAAAAACTATAAAACTTCCTTCTGATATGGGATATTATGAAATAACAGTCGAAAACAACAGGTTAACAATTGAATATGGTGACAAAAAGGGTGAAACATTGCTTCCGCTATCAAATATTGATTCAAAATACAGATTGTATAGTGGACACTCATATGTGATATCTAAGGATGAGGATGGCAAACTGGTGATAACATGATTGAAGAGAATGGTCAAATCAGTGCGGAATATTTATTTTTAACGGGAGTGATGATTATAATTTTAATGATTTCTGCAGTATTTATCTATAATCAGCAGGAGCTTAACATTGCAATGAGCGCTGCAAGAAACGGTGTTAATGATGGATTGGCAGATTCTTCAAGTGGAATCTATCCAAAACAAACATTTAATGATTATTCAAAGTCAAAAACTGATTTATTAATTCCATACTCTGTGGATATTGTAAACATATCCTATTGCGAAATGGGCAGGGACAGTAACTTTGACAAAAAGAAAATACAGTTTAAGGTATATGCAAAATCTTCAAGAGATTTTTCAAAAAAGGAATTAGATTCAATTGGTGATAGGATAAACTATAATTTAAGAAAATCCATTGCAGTTAGCTTCAATTCCACTTCATCGTCAAATAAATTGTATAACCCTGTCTTTTCACCTCATTATGTTTTTACAACAGCTAATGTTAAATGGGTTTAGCGATATATTATTTAGTATGTCTCGATATGAAAAAGGAAAAGAAGTTTTGGAATCAATTCAACAAAGACCTGTAGAAGAAATTTTCAAAGACCTTGAAGATATTGCTCCTGATTTGGGACGGTTTGTAATTGAATATCCCTACTCTGAAATCTATACTCGCAGTGAAGTTGATTTAAAGACACGTGAAATATGTACTGTTGCAGCATTAACTGTTTTGGGAACAATTCCGCAACTTAAGGACCACATCAATGCAGCGTTAAATGTAGGCAATAGCGAAACCGAAATTGTTGAGATTATAATGCAGATGAGTGCTTATTGCGGTTTTCCAAAAGCTATTAATGGAGTTATAGCTGCAAAAGAAGTTTTTGAAGAAAGACTTTGAAATAAAGGGATATGCCGGTTGGAAAGGATTTGATAGGTGATTTGTATAACATTTGAAATGATAGCTTCTAAATTGCAAGAGGAATTAGCTGAAATTATCATTGAAAACAAAGAAGTTAATGACTATGAGCTGATTGTATACAAATATGTATTCATTAGTGAGCTGAAAATACCTCTTTTGGAAGATTTAGGCTTTGAAATGGCTGATGACGGATTCATTTTGTATATTATCCCTGATAATTTGGAATTAAAAGTTTTGCGAAGATTGGATGATGTATTTAATAAATTTGAACTTATTTTCATGCCAAATGATTATAATATAATTAAACTAAAATTTCTACTAAAGTGATTAAATGTATAGTGAAGAAGAAAAACAGAAATTGATGGATGAGTTAGCTGAAATGGAAACCTTCAAAGCTGATGTGGGTGATGAAGGCAAGATATTGCAAGAAGATTTAAAGGATTTTTTCATTAACGGAAACGGTGATAAGCAGGATCTGATTTTTAGATTGGAGATGTACTTTTATGCTTTTAAACTGTTTTGCAGAAAAGAAGTTAATATTGACAGGAATCAATTCACAATATTTTTGAATGATTCAATTTTAGAATGGGACTTAATCAAATTGGTTATGCAAGATTTTACTGATTTCGAATTTGAAATTGAAGCAGTAAAAGAAAATAGGGATGTTCTAATTAATTTGAATTATACGTTTCATTATTAAATTTTAAAAATTTTACGGGCATTGTTGGTGGTTACCTCATCAACAATACTAACATCTATTTCTTTAATTTCAGCTAATTTATGAACTGCATTAACGACATTGGCAGGTTCATTACGTTCTTCTTTTGTCATTGCTAAATATGGACTGTCGGTTTCTGTTAAAATATAATCAAGATCAATTTTCTTAACCAAATCCTGATGGTGTTGTGAGTAGCAAAGCATTGTGGAAAAGCTCATAAAGCAGTTGTCTTTATTCATTATTCTTTTTGCAGTTTTTAAGCTGCCTCCATAGCAATGAAAAACAAAATACGGGATATCATCATAATCCTCAATGATATTTACTGTCTTTTTCTCACAGTCCCTTACATGCATTACAATCGGAACTTTATAATCATTGGCCAGTTGCAAAAAGCTTCTAAATATTTCCTGCTGCCTTTCACGTAAAGCCTTATCAGTAACATAATAGTAATCCATTCCAACTTCGCCAACAGCAACAATTTTATCTAAATTAGCTATTAAATGATTTTGAGCATCTTTCAACTCATCGTCAGTTGAATTTTGAGAACTGACAGGGTGAAAACCAAAAGTAGGAAAAATAAATCCTTCATATTCCTCTGAAAGTTTTAAAACATTTTCATTACTTTGTTTGTTAAAACCAGATGCAATGACATAATCCAATTTATCTTGAGCCTTTTTTATTACATCTTCACGGTCTTCATCAAAATCTTCAAAATCTATATGGCAATGAGTATCAATCATGTTTTTATACTCCAAATCGTCTGTCTCTAGCTTGATATGATCTGATAGCTCTTATAAAATCAACTTTTCTAAGCTCTGGCCATAAAGTTTCACAGAAATAAAGTTCTGAGTAAGATGATTGCCATAGTAAAAATCCGCTTAAACGTTCTTCACCACTTGTCCTTATAATTAAATTCGGGTCTGCTAAACCGGCAGTATATAGATTTTTACTTACAAGTTCTTCATCTACATCATCAACTGAAATTTTACCTGCTTGAACATCTTCAATAATCTTTTTAAATGAGTCTATAATTTCTAAACGGCCATCATATCCAATAGCTAAATTAAAGAAACGTTTGTTATAATTTTTAGTTGCTTCTTCAGCTTCTCGTATAGCTTCTTTTACATCATCAGGCAATAATTCTGTTCTGCCAACAACTTTTACTTTTACTTCATTTTTGTGTATTTTTTCATGGTCTACTAATTTTTTGAAGTTAATTACAAATAGTCTCATTAATCCGTCAACTTCGTGTTTTGGTCTGTTAAAATTTTCTGTTGAAAATGCATAGGCAGTTATAATTTCAATTCCTAGTTCAATACTCCAATCAAGAACATTTTCTAAAGTGTCTACTCCAAGCTCATGTCCTTTTAAAACATCAGTATTTCCTTGGAGTTTGGAATATCTCCTGTTTCCGTCCATGATTATAGCTACATGCTTTGGCATTTTCTCGGGAACCAAATCCCTTGAAATATACCATTCATATATTCTATAAAGTATATTTTCTGCCATTTTTTATCCCTTAAAAGTTTTATATTAATTACTAATATGTAACTTAAAGTTTTTAAAGGTTGGCTAATGTGTATGCAAATATTAAACTTCTGAGGTATCCTTCAACAGTTTGGTCACGGCTAGTGTCGATGTATATTCCATCAATGCCGAAGGTTACAGCACCACAGCTTGGCCAGGAATTTACTAAAATTAGTGTTCTAAATATTATATTTCCAATAATTCCATCTGGAGCAATAATCACATTACAATTTTCATTTAGGGCTTGTTCAATTAGAATATAATAATTTTTAATTTCAAAATCAGTGTTTTCTTTTATCAATTCAGTCAATTGTTCACTTTCATCAATGGATTTGGAGATTTTTTCACTCCTTCCGTAATCTCCTTTTCTACCGTCGGCAAGAACAGCTATTTTAGGTTCTTTTTCAAGTTTTTTTAAGAAATTTCCACAGTGTATAGCAATTTTTAGTTTATCTTCAACAGTTACTCCTTCATCAATTCCAACAGGAGTTAATAAAAATTCATGGTTTTTTCCATTTACATAGGTGGCTCTTGAAATTTCTGGAAAATATTTTTTAACTTCCTTAATAACACCTGATGCTGCCAGTGATCCTCTAACAACCGCATCGATATCATCATCTAATATTGCCTTAACTAATTCATCATCGTTTTGTATTAATTTTGTATTAATTTTGTACTGTTTTTTAAATATGTCAATTGCTTTGATGATATTTTTATTTTTTCCTACTCCAATTGCTATAGTTTTCATTATTTATGTATATAATTGTAATTATTATTAAATTTTATTTTTTTAATCATGTCTATTTTGTATTTAAAAATGTTTAAATAATGAAATAAATATACAAACATTTTTTATAATTATTAAAAAATATATTTATTTATGAATAATGATGAGATTTTTAATGTATTAGGTTATGTAATGGCCTCTGAATATAGGACCAACATTTTAAAAAGTATTGGTGAATCTATAAAAATCCCATCTGCAATTGCTAGCGAGATTGGTTTAAGGACAAATCATGTATCCAATGTACTTAAGGATTTAAAAGAACATGATTTAGTCGTATGTTTGAATGAAGATGCTCGCAAAGGCAGATTGTATAAGAATACTGATTTAGGACTTGAAATTTTAAAATTTTTGTAAATGTTCATAAAAATTCATAAATTTTTAAAAAATTCATAAATCAAATTCTTCTTTTTTAAAAATAAGTTATTTTTAGATATAATTTTATTCATTTTTTTCCTGCTTTTTTATACATTTTTTAATTATTTATCATTTATAAAATTATAATGTATAGCTATTAGAACTGTTTATAAAAATTTATTTAAATTTAAAATTTGTTCAATATTATTTTAAATTTCCTAAAATAGATTTTTATTATATAAAAAAATGAAAATTATGATGATTCGTTAAAATCATCAATTGCAGAATCAACTAATTTCAAAACAGACTCTCCCAAATCTGGATATGAATCATTTATGGCTACTGGAATGTTATCACAGTAAACTACTTCAAGACCAGCTTCTATTGCATCTTTTGTAGCAACATCAACTGCAGCCGCTTTAAGCTCACTAAGCATCACGTCAGCCTTGTCCATATATTTTTTCATGTCTTCACGTAAAAGAGGTCTATTGGATAAATGGGCAGTTGTTCCAATAACTTTACAATTATAATTTGATTCTAAATGTTCAACTAACTTGTCTTTGACGTCTTCAGGAGCAGTTGTTGCAAATAAGACCTTTTTTCCTGTAATGTCTTCTAATGGTTTAGGTCTAAATACTGTAGAGATAACTGTTGCTTCTGGATTAACTTCACCAACAAACTCTTCAATCTGTTTGAGTTTTTCTTCACTGCACATTGGCTCTTCACACATTGTTAAAATTACCAAATCACCTAAACCAACCCTATAAGGTCCAAAGTAAGTTGTTAGATTTTCAATAGGTTGATTAGCTCCAATTAGTACAATTTTCTTATTTGTTTTGATAGGAGGTATTGCTGCTCCACTTCCTTCAAAGATTGCAAATTTGGAATCAACTTCATTGGCCAATTTCGCTCCCTTTTTCATATTTGTCATAAATACTTCACCGGCCATTCCACCGCCACAGCGTCTACATCCGATGGTTAGAATTCTGCTCATTAATGCATCTTCCCAATGATCGCTTGCGGCATGAACTCCTTTTTCTGATTGTTCCAGCAGAAATTCCGCATTAATTTTTAACTTTTCTCCATGCACTATTTCTGGTTCTTCAGGTCCGCCTCTTCCCATTGCAATAACGCAAGGTTCATATCCATTTTTATCAATAAGTCTTGATACGAATCCGGAAACGGCAGTTTTTCCAATACGTTTTCCTGTTCCTAAAATTGTTATTGAAGGTTTTTCCATTATGTCATATTGGGAGGTCGGTTCGAATTTGAAATCAGGTCCTTCATAACTTATTCCTTCATTTAAAACTTTACATGCAATTTTAAATCTTTTTGGGTAATCAAGAATCGGTTCGTCACTTAAATCCATTACTGTATCAATATCATATTCTCTGATCATGTCAACAATGAGGTCATATGGGATGTCTTTATCTTTTGCAAATTGAACTGGAACTCCAAGTTTTTCAGAATATGTTTCTTCGGATTCATCTCTAAGTTTTTCCGTTCCACCAATAAATACTGCAGCAGCTATATCGATGTGTTCTAAATTGTTTAGGGTATCTATTGCTTCTTGAGTGACTGGCAGGTAGTGTTCACCGTCAACCAAACATAGCATTTTGTTTAGGGATTTCATAATTATAGATATACTTTAATTAATATAAAAGTTTAATAATTAATCATGAATTTCTCACGTATTGACATTGATGAAACTCATATTAGATTAACAACTGATTTGGCAAATCATGATTTAAAAAGGTATATCTTTAACATTAGACAGGATTTAAAAGAATATATCTTTAGAAATAAGGAGTTTTCATTAGCTATTGAACCGCTTAAAATCCCAAACGGCAATTTATCAACAATTGTTCTTAAGATGTATGAATCATCTAATTTGGCTGATGTTGGTCCAATGGCTTGTGTTGCCGGAACAATTTCGGAATTGTCTTTAAATTATCTGATTGATCATGAATCCAGTTACTCCATAGTGGAAAATGGTGGGGATATTGCTGTTGTTAATGATAAGGATGTCTTATGTGGAATTTATTCAAACAATGATGTTTTAGGAAATGATATTGCATTTAAAATTAAAAAAAGAAAAACGCCTTTGGGAATTTGCACTTCATCGGCAAAAATTGGTCATTCAATAAGTTTTGGTGAAGCCGATAGTGTTACCGTAATTGGCAAATCCGCTTCAATTTGTGATGGTCTTGCAACAAGAATAGCAAACAGTGCTATTGGTGATTCAACCGAGACCATGGTGGTTAATGCTCTTGAATGTGGGGATGATTATAGAGAATTTTTTGATGGAGCATTGATTGTATGTGGGGATAATGTTGGAACCATTGGAAAACTTCCAAAAATAGTCGAAACAAATGAGTTTGTTGAAGGTTCAAACCAAGGCTATTGAAATATGGAAGAAAGCTTTCTTTAAACAATGATAATTTGGAGTAAACTATATTTTAGGGTATTATAAATTTAATTATATTGTATTTAATATTATAACAATGAGTTTTTCATTGGTAAATCTATATCTGAAGATGAAATTTTTCTTAGTATAACAGTGTTTTTAAAGGCAGTTTTAAAAAATATTGTAGAATATTTAATTTATTATAGTTTGTAAATTATTTTTAATGCAATATTTAAATATGATTAATATATAATATTAAATTATACAAAAATCGGAGTTAATTTTTAACTAAGAGAAATTAGTTAATTGGGTAAGGATATATATGTACAAAGACGAAATGATTCAATTACATCAATTTTTAGTATACGTTCTAAAATATTTAGCCGAAGATGACCAAATTACCAATGATTGCAGTGAATATATTACACTCAAAATTAGCCCACATCATATTCATAAAACAAAAGCAGAGCATAAACATGCTATTTTTGTGTTGTGTAAGATTATTGCTCAGGTAATAGCTGATAAGGAAGATGGTTCTATTCCTGAAAATGTTTGCAATTCTCTTTCCGATTTAGTAAAAAGGTCTGAAGAGGAACTTCGTGCAGAATAATCTTTTTCTATTTTTTTCTTTTAATTAATTTTTTTTTACTTTTTTTCAGCTTAAAGGCAAAAGTGTTAATAATATTTAAATACAATGTTTTATTATTTATATATAATAAATTAAATTAACACGTGTGATATTTTGAAATCTTTTGAATTTTTATCAAAAAAAAGAGAACAAAAACCAAGAAGTAAAGGAATTACCATGGTTTTGGACAAAGGCTTAGGCCTGGAAACTGCTGAAAGCTTAATGAATATCTCTGGAGAATATGTGGACTATTTGAAGTTCGGTTGGGGAACATCAATCGTACATGAACAGGAAATAATAAAGGCCAAAGTTGAAATGTATAAGGCACATGACATAACTCCATATACCGGAGGAACCTTATTTGAACTTGCTTACATGAATCATAAGTTAACAGAATTTTTTGAAGAAGCCCATAAACTAGGTTTTCCAGCTATTGAAATATCAGATGGATCTACAAATATACATCATAATGATAAGTTAAACTGCATCAAAAGAGCTAGACAGGAAGGATTTGAAGTCCTGTCTGAAGTAGGTAAGAAAGACCCGAATTTGGATAAAGAACTCACATTGGATGAAAGAATTCAATATATGCAGGAAGAATTGGATGCAGGTTCTTCACTTGTTATAGTGGAAGCAAGAGAAGGCGGAAAAAACATTGGAATATTTGATAAATCTGGAAATGCTAAAGAAGATGAAATAGATATCATTTTAGAAAAAATTGAAGCAGATAAAATATTATGGGAAGCTCCAAATAAGGACCAGCAGGTCTTTTTCATACTCAAACTTGGAAACGCCGTAAACTTGGGCAATGTTTCCAGTGATGATATAACCTCCCTTGAAACCTTAAGACAAGGTTTAAGGGGAGATACAGTTGGCAAAATATAATTTGTATTAACTCTGGCTTGGTAGTTAAAACAATTAGGAGAGTAGAAAATTGACAACTAGAAGTATTAGTCAAATCAATCAAAAGATTGAAAATGGCGAAGCTAATATATATACAGCAGAAGAATTTAAAAAACTCATTAAAGAGGGTGATGCTCCAAGTTTCGATGAAGTGGATGTAGTTACTGCCGGAACTTGTGGTGTGATGAGTGGTACAGCAGCAATACTTAATTTTGTTGTATCTCCTCCAGGTGAATTCATAAGGGCTCGTGATGTATTCCTGAATGGAATCCCTGCCTATCCAGGTCCTTGTCCAAATGAATGGCTTGGATCTTTGGATGTAATTTTACATGGAACAACACACTCAATAGAAGACCATAACTATGGTGGAGGGTTCCTGCTGAAAGAATTGCTCCAAGGAAAAGATATTGATGTACATGTTGAAAGTGTTGAAGGAAAAACAATTGATAATACAATAACAATTGATGATATTGGAAGAGGTCAAATTATTGGAACTCGTATGGCATTCAAAAACTACACAGCTTTTGTTAATTCATATAATGAGCCTATAAGTTCAATATTTTCTGGAATTCCACTTGAAGGAAACCTGTCAGGAATAACATTTTCTGGATGTGGTGCATTGAATCCGCTTCAAAATGATATTCCACATAATGTGATAAAGGATGGGTGTAAATTCCTATTGAATGGTGCTGAAGGATATATTTTAGGTGATGGAACCCGTTCCAGTGCTGAAAAACCAAACCTTATGTTGACTGCTGATTTTAAACAAATGGACCCATACTACATCGGAGGATATAAAACCGGTCAGGGTGGAGAAGTCTACGATACAGTAGCAATACCAATACCTGTAATCAATGAAGAAGTTTATAATAACCTGCTCATAACTGATCAAGATGTAAAATTACCGGTAGCTGAAATTAAGGGTCGTCATTTACCAGTTGGAGAAACCAACTATCATGAAATGTGGAAAGACTATGATTTAAGGCCGCAATTTGACAGAACAGCATGTTCAAACTGTGATGACTGTACTGTTGAAAAAACATGTCCGACAAATGCATTTAAAGATGAAAAAATTAACCTTGCACTTTGTTTCGGTTGCGGATTATGTGCTCATTACTGTAAACATGATGCATTTAACATGAACACCGGTGATGTGGACTTGGAAATAAACGGTGAAACAGTAAATATCCCAATTGTTTGCAGGCAATCAGATAGACTTAGAGGAAATAAATTGTCCTTAAAACTTAAAAAATTAATCGAATCAAATGAGTTTAAATTATAGGTGGTTTTAATGACTGTCCAACAAAAGATTACAGACTCACCAATAGATTTTGCAGAAGACATCATCAGAGATGTAAAAAACTCAAGGGATGATGGTGTTTTAAAGTGTGTACAGTGTGGATTATGTACATCAACTTGCCCTGCAGCAAGACATTCTGATTATAATCCTCGTGAAATAATTGAAAGGGTATTGGATGGGGATGAAACAATTATTGCAGATGACAACATCTGGAATTGCTTTTACTGTTATACTTGCCATAGCGTATGTCCTGTTGGAAACAGCGTATGTGAAGTAAATCAAATTTTAAAACAATTTGCAATTGCCCACAATATAGGGTATGAAAAATTATATGAATACATGGGTTTTGCAGATTCATACTTCACAGCAGCCATCGGTGCAATTCCTGAAATATTTTTTGAAGATATTGACCGTGATGTACCTGGATGGTGGGATTTCAGGCAGAATCTTGATGAAATCAGAGATGAACTTGAATTGGATCCACCTTTAATGCCACCACAGGATGTTATTGATGAAGTAAGTACAATCTTAACAATAACTGGTTTTAAAGCAAAAATTGAAAAAATAAGAGCTTCACAGGAGGATGAATCATGAAAAATGTTCCAGATAAAAACTTACTCCTATTTAGAAGCTGTCTTGTAAGTGTTGAATATCCCGGTGTGGAAGCTTCCACTAAATATGTTTTTGAAAAACTGGGAATTGATTATGCAATTTCAGACCAGCAAACATGCTGCACAGGTTTGGGCCATTACTCAGACGTGTTTTCCCAGTTGGATACAACTGCAATCGGAGCTAGAAACTTCCGTCTGGCACGTGAAATTGGAAGGCCAAATCTTGTAATGATGTGTGCTACATGCTATGCAATCAATAAAAAATCAGTCAAATTACTTAATAAGAAAGATGACTTGAGAGAGGAAATCAATCGTTTATTCGATGAAAACGGTTTGAGTCATCTAAAATATGAAAAGGATGACTTAAAACCTACAGAAAACATATTTCATGTTGTAGATATTCTTTATGGTAAAAAAGATGAAATCAAAAATCACATTAAATATGACTTGAGTGATTATAAGATAGCAACTCACCATGGATGTCACTATTGTAAGGTTCACTATGAAGATACGATAGGTGGCGTAAGAGATCCTAATATCATTGATGAGTTGATAGCCGAATGTGGTTGCAAAACAATTGGTTGGTATGACCACAAAAGGGCAACCTGTGGAACAGGTTTCAGACAAAGATATTCCAATCCAGAACTTTCATTTACAGCAACAGCTGATAAAATGAATGCAATAGCTGATGAAGATGTTGATATACTGGTCCATTTATGTCCAAATTGCCATATTCAGTTTGACAGATATCAGCATTTAATTTCTGAAAGGGAAGGTAGAAACTTTAGAGCAATACATCTAAATATTTCTCAATTTATCGCACTTGCCATGGGTGGAGACTTTGATAAGGTGATTGGTGTTAAGGCACATACTACACCAATTGATTCTGTTATTAAGGAGTTAAAGGAGGTTCAAAAATGAGGGATGATTTGAAAGTTGGCGTATTTTTATGTGAATGTGGAGGAAATATTGCAGATATAGTTGATTTAGATAAGGTCAGAGAAGAACTCGATGTTGAATTCATTGGCCAATTTGAGAATTTATGTTCTCTAAATGGCCGTAAGATTATTCGTGATGCAATATTTGACCATGATTTAGACCGTGTTGTCGTTGCTGCATGTTCACCGATAAGCCATGAAAAAACCTTCCAAGATTATGTAAAACCTCTAAATCCTTATTTGATGGACATGGCAAATATAAGGGAGCAATGTTCATGGGTACACTCAGACAGCGAGAAAGCTACCCATAAGGCCATTACATTGATAAATGCATCAATCGAAAAGGTAAAGCAATCCGATGCGGTAGATCCGATTTACTGTCAAACTCCAGATGAAGTTGCGGTAATAGGTGGTGGAATTGCAGGAATGAATGCGGCACTCTCCCTTGCAAAACAGGGAACAAAGGTAACAATTATTGAACAGTCTCCATCAATTGGAGGGCACATGGCAAAGATAGGTAAGGTTTTCTCACCTGTCAAGATTGCTGAAGACTGTGGAATGTGTCTTCTTAACCCGATTTTGAATGAGCTTGTTTGGAATAAGAACATTGAAGTTCTGACAAATACTAAAGTCATTGAAGCCGAAAGGCGTGCTGGAACATATAATCTGATATTGGAGAAATCTCCAAGATATGTCGATACTGAAAAATGTATTGCATGCGGAAAATGTGCAGAAGCATGTGAAGTCGAAGTTCCAAATGACTGGAACGATAATTTATCCATGAGAAAAGCAATTTATAGGCCATTTGGTCAGTCATATCCTGAAGCTTATGTTATTGACATGGACAACTGTGACAAGTGCAGCAACTGTGTAAAGGCATGTACAATGAAAGCTATTAAACTCAGAGGAAAGCCTGAAAGGATTCCTCTCCAGGTAGGTTCAATCATTGTAGCAACAGGTCACAAGCTATTTGACATGGAAAAACGTCCGGAATATGGGTATAATAGATATGATGATGTTATAACACAATCAGAATTAGGTCGTATTACCGGTGTAAACGGTCCGACTAAAGGTAAACTTCTAAAATCAAATGGCGAAGTTCCGAAACGTGTTGTAATGATACAATGTGTAGGGTCACGTGATGAAAAACCTGATGGACATAAGTATTGTTCAAAAATATGCTGTACCGTGGCTCTGAAAAATGCAAATATTATCAAGCATAAATATCCGGAAACCGATGTACTGATATGTTATACTGATATAAGAACTCCTGGAATGTTTGAGAAGTATTATAAACATACTCAGGAAAATGAGGTTCGTTTCTTGAGAGGTCGTCCTGGTGAAGTGGTCAAGAAAGGAGACAACTTCATTGTTCGAACAGAAGATACTCTTAAGGGGGAATTTATAGAAATCGAAGCGGACATGGTAGTGCTTTCAACTGCAATGGAACCATCAGAAGGAACATGTGAAATCGCGGAAATATTGAATGTCGGAACAACAGAAGATGGATTCATCAAAGAATCACATCCAAAAATCAAACCGGTAGCTACAGACGTTCAGGGAATATTCGTATGTGGAACTGCACATGATCCAAAAGACATTACAGATTCAATCATGCAGGCAACTGCCGCTGCTGCAAAGGTAAGTGAATACAACTACGGTGGTGTGGAAATCGAACCGTTTATTGCCGAAATTGACAAGGAAAAATGTATTCTCTGTGGTGAATGTATAAAACGCTGCAAATACAAATCCATGAGTATTCAAAATGACGAGCTCTACATTGACCCAATGAGCTGTACAGGCTGTGGAAAATGTCTAGTTGGATGTAACCAAAGGGCAATTCATGTAAACGGTAACATCGATGAGAAGATATTGGCAACTATAAAAGGAGTATTGTCCAAAAAACAAGACGGCGAGCGCATGATACTTGTATTCCTGGATAATATAGGTTATACTGCTGCGGACAATATTGGTGTAAACAGATTGAAATATCCTGAATCAATACACATCATCAAAGTCATTTCAGTTAACCGTGTAAGTCCGGATCATATTCGCTACGCACTTGAAAATGGTGCAGATGGTGTATTCATAGGTGAATTCCCTGGAGACTTGATGTATGATGAAGTGGAACGTAAAATCCAAAGAGTTAAGGATAGAATCTTTGAGATGGGTGAAAATCCAGACAGAATTACATTCTCAAAAGTTTACATTCCATATTTCTCAGGTCTTGCCCGTAAATTAACGGACTTTGATAAAAAGATTGAAGAGTTGGATGAAGCTGGATTATAGCTTCACTCTTTTTTTTATTTTTTTTGATTATTTAAGAACTTCCATAAATCTCTTTTTTATTTCAATTGGTGTTAAATCAATGATTGGTGCAGTAGAATTTCCTGCTTCAGTATTATATACAATGAAGCTAGCATCTTCGCTATTAATTATTTCTTTTAAATCAATGTCTTTAAAGTCATAGCTGTTTTTGAAACCAACACCTTTTGCAATATCAACCAAATCAATTAATTGAGCATAAGTGTCTTGATTTCCAGTTGAACCATATGCACCATTATCAATAACAATCCATGTTAAATTTGAAGGATTTTTGGCAAATACTGTTACCAGTGAACCCATATTCATTAAAACAGACCCGTCTCCATCAATCACAACAACTTTCTTATCAGGTCTGGCTAGGGCTAATCCTAAACCGATTGATGAGGCAAGACCCATTGATCCGATCATATAGAAATTTTCATCCCTATCGTTAATTTCATATAATTCTCTTGATGGAAATCCAATATTGCAAACTATTAATTCATCATCAATATGTTTCATTATATCTTCAATAGCTTCGTATCTTGCCATATTATCACCAATATTTTATCTCCAAAAGTACGCTTGCAGGTCTTCCTTCACTAACTGACAAATCCCATGCTTCTATAAGGTCTTCATATGAGCCTTCAGGATTTCCAGGTTTAAAGAACATAAAATCCATTGCTTCCAGGATTCTTGGTGTTGATTCACCCATTGGAACCTGTCCACAGATGTTTTCGCCTTCTGTTCCCCTATGGCTCATAATCATCAGAAGGGGAAATTCGTATAATTCACTCAATGATTTCAATGCATTGATTGAGTTTCCAAGCCCTGAATTTTGCATAAGGATTGCAGGCTTTTTCCCGCCAAGATATGCTCCGGCACATATTCCTATTCCTTCTTCTTCACGAGTTACAGGGACATGTATGATTTCTTCATCTTCATCAATCATATTTAATAATTTTGAAAGATTTACGCATGGAACGCTAACAATAAAGTCGATTCCACAGTCTTTAAGTCCATCATAAATAGCTTCACTACTATCCATCATACCACTTCGTTAATTTCTATTAGATTAATATATTAGAAATACTATAAAAATATATTTAAATTATCAATATTCTGTTAAATTAAGTTATTGTGAATATAATGATTATAATTTAATTTTTGATAATCTACATTTTTATATTATAACAATAATTAATAGAAACCTTTTTATTTAACTTAAAACTTATATAAAATCATGTTTGATAGACTGTCTATTTCTTCTAAAACAGAAAGTATTCTAACAAAATCTTTAGATGAACCAATTACTGTTGAAGAAGGAAATCACTTAATGAATATTAAAGGGGATGAATTATATCCTTTACTTGCAACTGCTGATTTTTTAAGACACCAAATCGTTGGAGACGACGTAACATTCATTAATAATTGTAATATCAACTTTACAAATATTTGCACAGTTAGATGTGGTTTTTGTGCATTTGGAAAAGATGCAAATGACCCTGAAGCATATATATTAAATGATGAGCAAATTTTAGCTAAAGCGGAAGGTGCCGTAGCTAATGGTGCTCGTGAATTTACATTGATGGGTGGAGTACTAAAAGATGCGGACATTGATTATTATGAACATTTGCTAACATTATTAAAAGATGCACATCCGGATGTCGCAATACATGGATTTTCACCGACAATGATTAGAGATGCATGTTTGGTTTCTGGAATTGATATTGCAGAAGGTTTTGAAATACTTAAAAATGCTGGTCTTGACACATTGCCTGGAACTGCAGCTGAAATATTGACTGACCGATCAAGAGAGATAATTTGCCCTGAAAAGGTTAGTGTGGCCGAATGGGTGGATATTGTAAAAACTGCTCAAGAGGTTGGAATTCCTGGTTCAGCAACAATAATGTATGGGCATGTGGAAACTTTAGAAGAAAGAGTGGAACATATTGATATTATCAGACAAATTCAAGAGGATACTCATGGATTTACAGAGTTTATTCCAATGACTTTTATGCATGAATACTCTCCAATATTTTTGGAAGGCCAATCAAATCTTGGAGCTACTGGAACTCAAGATTTAAAATTATATGCCGTTTCAAGATTAATGCTTAGGGATTTGGTCCCAAATATTCAGGTATCCTGGGTTAAACTGGGTTTCAGATTTGCCCAGGTTGTATTGACTGCAGGTGCCAATGATTTAGGTGGTACATTAGGTGGAGATGAGCTTTCAGAAGCTTCAGGTGCACCTGATGGTGTTGATGCATCTATTGAAACCTTAGACCGTATGGTAAACGATTTGGGAAGAAATCTTATTGAGAGAAATTCAAAATACACAGAATTTTACCAAATTGATTAATAGGGTGCTTTATGAGGAAATTTATTGTCATTGATGGATTGGATGGTTCAGGTAAAGACACACAAGTCAATTTAGTTGCTGAAGCATATCAAAAAAAGGGAAGGGATGTAACAATTCGTTCTCATCCATGTAATGATAATAAATTCGGTAGAAAATCAAAACAGGCACTTCTTAAAACAGGAAAATTAAATCATATTAAGGCTACTATTTATTTTGGACTTGATGCAATCAGATCTGTTCAAATGTATTATTACAATAAGGATGTTGATGTTGTAATTTTTTCAAGATATATTTTGGCAGTGATGTATCTCCCAAATGTTGTAAATACAATCGTATATAAGATAGTAGCATTTGTTCTTCCAACATCTGACTGCATGTTCTTTTTGGACATTACTCCTGAAGAATCACTTAGAAGGATTGGCTCACGTGATGAAGATACGGAAATGTTTGAAAATATTGAATCACTGAGACAAAATCGTGAGAGGTCAAAGAAATTTACTTATAACTGGAATGTGATTCCAGCAGATGATGCTCCTGAAGTGATTTCTAAAAAAATAATTGAAAAATGTTTCAGTACTGACTGATTACAATACCTTTTTAATTCCATCGCTTGTAATAATCATCAAGGAGTTTAGATTATCCAGTACTATTGAAACTATTGGATGGGTTTGAATATCTTTGTGCATAAATATTATTTCATTTTCAACAATATCAATCCAGTTTACATGATATACAACAACACCATTGACAATGAGTCCCAAATATTCGGGAATAAATCTGGTTTCATTAATTTCATCAAAATAAGGGCTTTTTCTTAAAATATCTCTTAAAACATCATCCATCTTAAACACCTTTTCTTTCATAAACAAATTTAGGAACAGCCTTATCAAAAGGATCAAATGTCTCTCTGTTTTTGACTTCCATACATTTCATGCTGACTTTTGAGTGAAGTGATGAAGGAAGTCTTAAAATTCTTTTCAAATCAATAGTTACTTTTGCATCGATTGTTGAAAGATTGACTCTTGCCATAGCTTCAACAAGATTCTTATAACGTCTAGGACCAATATCCTTTTTAAACAATCCCCAGTTATCCTGTTCCAGGTGGTGTCTTGAAGCCATAATGTCTTTCATCAATTTGGGATTAATTCCATCAATTTTTTCATTACCTACCAAATGTTGAATGTTAAATTTGACCTTGTCGGTAAATATTTTTGAATATCCTATTGGAATTGTGAAATGTTCAAAGTTAAAGCTTTGATTTGATATTTCAGAGTTTATAAACTGGGATTTCGGAACTTCAGCTCCTGCAACATACTTTAGAACTTCAGACCTAAGTTCACTGTTTGCAGTCATCATTTCTTCATCTAAAATCCTGATGTGATAGCCTCTTCCGGAATAAATCAAATGAATATTTTTAAGACCTAAATCGCCTTCCAATGTGTCAATCAATGAATTTACAATTTCTAAAGCTTCACCAAGACATATTTCACATACACCGTTACATTGACATGACCTGATTGGAATATCTTTTGCATCAACATCGAAAATATATTCAGCCTTCAACCAGTCTTCCCTTCTTCTAGGATTATTGTAAAAAGCTACAGAGATATATGCTGCAAATGGTGCTTTATATCGCAAGAATTTCCTTAAAGATTCAGTTCCTTTAAAGACTTTGTATCTATCGTTAGGGCCTCTACCGTTATGGTCAAAACCGAACTCCCTTTTTTTAATATCTTTGGAAATGAATTCGGGCAAGTCCTTAGGGTCCCATTCTTCCCTGTAATATTGTCTTCGCTCTTTAATTGTAGCTTTAGAAAACATGATTATAATTTTATTTTCAAAGTATTTATTTTATTTGATGATGTGCTTTTGTGCATATGTGATGTGTGATTGTACAGTTAAATGAATTGCTTTAATTAGCTTATATATGCTATTTATTAATGCAAACAACGTTACCTTAAAAAATATTATATTTAAGAATGCTAATGCTGTGGTAGAATTGGAGTTGATGACTATTTAATAGCTGAACGTGATTTAGAAAGATTAACACGCAAAGAATTAATAATTTAACATTAATTCTGCCCATTCTTTTTTTTACAAAGATTTATTATTTATAATTGTGATATATAACTATATGGAAGAGTTTGTAGAAGTTATTGGTGTAGAACACCTAAAGACAGTTTTATCAGGTTTATCTCCTGAAGAGATTGTAAAACCTGCGTATGACAATTGGCAAGCAGGCATCAAAACAGGCCACACTGTCCTAAATTTGGAAACTGGAAATGTTTATGGATTAGGAGTTGATTTTAATCAGCTGCATTTGGCTACTGAAATCTACATTGAATTATTCACAATTGAATCTCATGAACAACCGGTTAGTGAACAGGACTTCTTTTCTAAAAATGAATATGAGGAATTTCTGGAATTCAGCAGTGATGATCCATGTGAATACATTCCGGATATAATAACTGATTTTTGTGAAAAAAATGATATTGATGAGTACGAACGCACCATTGGAATATTAGCATATAATTTCGAGAAAAACGAACTGGTCAACTATAACATGTGGGAATCAAAGATTTTAAACAAGTATTATGACGCAATTCATGAAGACCACAATCCATTCAAATTCTCAGAGTCTACTCTTTAGGAGCTTCGTTATCTAATTGGTATTTTTTACGACTATAGCATGATAATGGGTTGTTTATGCCTTTGCATGACTTGTCCGGATGGCATAAATGCGGTAAATGGATTTTAATTTTCTCACAGCTCATTGGAGTGTACCATTTGGTTTCGCCTTCATGGTTGATATCAACCCTATCGTGCATTCCAAAGCCTAATTTTGATATTATATTTATTTTTTCCTGAGGCTGGTCTTCAAATAATGGTGGTGTACAGTTGTCTGCAGCATCAAAGATTAACGGCAGGATTTCATTTTCGGTAATTGACAAATCAGGGTCCATATCGGATACTTTAACGGTTTCATCTGATGCAAATATTCTTGGATATAAACGTGCATATGATGCAAATGATGTCAATAGAAGCACGATTGCATCGTTACGTCCACCTGAAGAAACTCCTTCAACTGTTGTTTTAATGCATGGTGGAAATGCTTCAGGGTTTAATTTACCAGCTTCCACTGTACCGAATAATCCTCCACTTCCAGCATAATATTGGTTATATTTGCTGATTTCATCTGGAATGAAATCTTTTAGGGTTTCACCTATTTTTATAATGGCAGGATGAATTTCGATTCTGGCTGACATTTCCTTGATTCTTGCAATGTATTCTTCTGTTTTTTGCATTATTAGTCTTGATAGGATTTGTTCCTTAACGCTGTCTCCAACCAGTATTCCATACATTCTCTCTGGGCTTCTGTCTTTAAAGTCATCGCTGAATCTAAATAAAAAGTCCTCCTGTTGGAGTATGATGTCTCCATTATCAATTAACAACTCGGTAAGTTTTAGCTTTTTGGATGCGACAACATCTTTTAGGGATTTCCAGTGGATGGATCCGTCAACTTTCACTTCATCGAGCACTTCATCAATTATTTCAGCTCTAGACATTGGAGGTATTTTAGCCAATCTCTCTAAAATCAATGTTCCTAGAGATTCTACAAAAAGTCTTGTTTCACGGGAACCCAAATTGAACTGGATAGCTATGGCCTGACATAAAATATGAAAAACAACAACGTCCTGCTGGAACAAATCTGAATTGGTCAGATATTCAAATTCGGATTGTGTGTAATTTTTATTATTCTTTTTCTCAATTGCCCATTGTATACGTTTTATGGCATAGTCAGAATAAGATTTAGGAATTAAGGAGTCATCAGATATTTTTTGATTGGTTGTATGAATAATAATATCAATTAAGGTTTCGTCTTCCTCAAATATCTGATTTAAATCACCATATTGTCTGATAATTTGTCTTCCTTCATTTGACAATGGGTTGATATATGAAACTTCAGCCATGTTTTAAATTTTTTATTTTATCTGTTAAATAGCTAACTCATTTTTAAAATCAATTATTATTTTTGTCTGAAAAGTTGGACAGGTATCTTTATTTTTATTTTATTTTCAATTCTCACTAAAATTTCAATGTTAAAAATATTAATTTTATTATATATGAGTAACATAATTATATCATGTTTAAAATAATTAAGGGGATTAGATAAATGTCAAAAATTTTTATTTCATGTGCACTTCCTTATGCAAATGGACCATGTCATTTAGGCCATATCCGTTCTACATACTTGCCTGCAGATATCTATGCAAGGTACAATAGAATGGTTGGTAATGATGTGTTGTTGGTTTGTGCTACTGATGAGCATGGAACTCCAATTGCAGTTAAGGCAGATAAAGAAAACAAAAAACCAATTGAAATTTCAAAAAGATATCATGATATGATTGTTAAAGATGTAGAATCAATGAACATATCACTTGATAATTTCACAAGAACTACAGATGAAAAACATTATGAAATTGCGAAAAATTTCTTTAAGGATTTATATGATAATGGATTTATTTACAGAGAAGATATCCAGCAGTTATATTGTCCAAACTGTAATAAATTCTTACCTGATAGATATGTAGAAGGTTTATGTCCTGTTTGCGGTTCTGAAGCACGTGGTGATCACTGTGAAAAATGTGGAAAAGCACTAAATCCTACAGAACTTGATGAACCACATTGTATTACCTGTGGAACAACTCCAATAATTAAGGATACATTCCAATATGCTTTTAAATTGTCTGAATTGGAAGATGACTTAAAAGAATACATCCAAACCAATGAAAACCTTCCGGCTAATGTAAAGAACTATGCAATTAATTGGCTAAATGAAGGATTAACCGATTGGATTTTAACCAGAGATATGGATTGGGGTATTCCAGTACCGCTGGATGAGGCTGAAGGTAAAGTATTGTATGTTTGGATTGAAGCATTCTTGGGTTATATCTCATCTGCTTCACAATGGTCCGAGAAATCTGGCATTAAATGGGAGGACTATTGGAATGACTATGTTGTTCATTTCATTGGAAAGGATATCATTTACCACCATTCAATATTCTGGCCAGGACTTCTAAAAGCATATGGTTGTAAATTGCCTGACATGATTTATGCGGGCGAATTCTTATCTCTTGAAGGAGAAAAAATGTCAACAAGTAAAAATTGGGTTATATGGATAGCTGATTTTGTAAAAGACTATGAACCTGATTTACTCAGATATTACTTGACAATCAACGCTCCTTTAAATAAGGATTCAGACTTTTCATGGGATGATTTCCAAAGAAGAAATAATGATGAGCTTGCCGATGTAATTGGAAACTTCTTGCATAGGACATTTGTATTTACCAAAAAGCAATTTGACAGCAAAATCCCTGAATACACAAATCCTTCCAAAGAAGATGAAGAATTTAGATTGGCAATTGAACAACTTCCTGATAAGGCCGGTGAATATATAGCGAATTATGAATTTAGAGAAGCTTTGCTTGAAATATTTAAAGTGGCTAAAAAAGGAAATAAATATTTCAACGATGCTGAACCATGGAAAGCTATCAAGGAAGATAAAATTAAAGCAGCTAACTGTTTATACTTGTCCAATCAATTGGCAAAAACATTAGCTTACACATTAAAACCGTTCCTTCCAACAAAAGCAGATAAAATTGCAGAAATAATGAATCTAGGCAGTTTGGATAACTGGGAGGATGCAAAAATACCATTGCCTGTAGGTCATGAAATTAACAAGGCCAAACCATTATTCAAAAAAATTGAAGATAAAGAAATTGAAGCTCAAAAAGCTAAATTAAAAGAAAACTTGAAGGAAAATGAGGATGAAATTATGACTGATTTAGTAACAATAGATCAATTTGATGAATTTGTAATTAAAATAGGTGAAGTAAAAGAAGCAGAAAAAATAGAAAAATCAGATAAACTATTAAAATTACAAGTTGACATTGGTGAAGAAAAACCAAGACAAATCGTTGCAGGACTTGCTAAATTCTACTCACCTGAAGATTTAGTCGGAAGAAAAGTCTGTGTAATAGCTAACTTGCAGCCAGCAAAATTATTCGGAACATTATCCGAAGGTATGATTTTAGCTACTGGTGCATCAGGAGCATTACTCAGTCCGGATGAAAATGGAAAAGTCGGCGAAAGAATTCAATAAAATTAGATTAAAATGGAAGAATCTGTCCTAGTAAATAAAGCCGAGAACTACTTAAAAGAAATTGCAAATGATTCGATTAATCTAGATGATATTGAAGATTTTGACAATTTCAAAAATCTCTATTATAAACTAGTTGACAGATTAAACTACTTGCAAAACTTAAAAGATGATATGGATGCTCAAGGATACACCACTCCTTTTACATCCCTAAACAGATACGGAACAAAATCACTATCTGATGTGTCTCTTGAAGAAGTTGGAGAAAACTCTCGCCATAACCAGATATTTAGAATGAGAGCAAACTCCAAGAAAAATATTTTGGATAGAGTTAAATCAGCAATTGACTCTCATAAAATTGCCATTGGTAATCTTGAACAGTTCGGATATGTAAAATGCAATTCTTGTTATAAAAAATACTCCATTGAGGAATACCGACAACGTGAAGCAAAATGTAGCTGCGGATCTAAAGGTTTTACATTCAAGATAAATAAGGAAGCTACATTCAGATTGGAAATAATCCCCTTTTTGCCCCTTTCAGGAAACTATATGGTCTTGATGAGTGAATTTTCTAATTATGGTCGAGAATCCTTCAAACAGGTTTTGAACATTTTAAAACAGGAACGTAAAGGTGTAGTAAAAACAATTTCACTCGTAATTAGAGTCAGGGACAAGAATAACCGTTTAATTAGAAAAAACATTACCTTAGGCTCTGAATATATAAATAACTATGAAGAGGAAGTAAGACGTCAATATGGCAGGCATGTTAGAATCGAAGCATTAAGGTTTCATAAAACAAAACCGGCAATTATTGATGACAAACATGCAAGAACAGCACTTGCCCTTGCTTATGTAAAATATTCAGAATCGATTATAAATGACATTAAAGATGATATTTTAAAAAGAAGACTGACTGATTTTAAAAGAATCAACAAATATTTTGAAATCATATCAAAATATAAAAATCAAACTCCCGATTTTATTGATAAATATGATTCAAATTCCATTGAAAAGTGGAGAGATGCTCAAATTCAAAATGAGTTCATTAAACTGAATTATGCTGATAAATTTGGAAATCTAAAAAGGTCTTTAAGCAGGGATTTGAAAATCAGGGATTCAATTTATAAAAATACCCTTAAAAATATTGCATCAGCATTAATCACATGGGATATTTTCAGATATTATATGACTACTTCAAATAACTCCCGTAGAATTATCAATGGTCCTTTCCCATATATTAGGGTAGAATTGGACAGAGAACAGAGAAAGGTTTTCAAAACCACATACACAAAAGTTGTAGAAACTCTAAATAACTTCACAGACCTTAAGATTATTACAGTTCCTGAAATGGATTTGCTGTTGTATGAAAAATTCAAATTCGAAAAGCAGTCCAGAAGTTCGAATATAAAATTTAACCAGGTAGCTTTAGGTGCTGCATTGATACACCAAAACTCTGATATTAGTTTAGAAGAAATAAGCAATGCATTCAACATTAACGAATCCAAAATTAAAAAAGAAATTAAAAATATTGATCAAATCAAAAATCCAAAAAGCGACAAATCTAAAAAGTTCCTGGATTTAATTAAGAAATAATGATAATATGGATGAAGACATAACGACAATTCATATAACAAAGGCATTATCATCATCAATGATTGTTGATTTAATAGAAGAATACCCTAATCTAAATGAAATCACATGTTCGCCTAGTGTATATGATAGAACCTCGAAAACATATATTGATGCTCTATCGCAACTTGATATTGAAGTTGTTAAAAAATATGACTGGGGAGCAAAATCCAAAACAGATGGGGAGGAATTTGAAGTCTTGAATCTATCAAATCAAGGCTTAAAACCAAAAGAAATTGCAGATAAATTGGACATTACTTTAAATAGAGTTTATTACCTTTTAAGAAAAAGTGGTGCTGATTTTGATAATAGAAAAAGAAAATATGATTATACAGAAATAAAAAATCTAAAAAATCAAGGGTTATCTGTAAAGGAAATTTCAGAAAAATTAGATATTCCTTTAAGAACTGTTTATTATATTTTAAATAAAAAATAATTACTTTTTTTAATAATGAATGTCATATAATTAATTATGATTATTTTACCGCAACTTCCTTTATATGTTATAGCGATAATCTGTGGTTTACTTTCTTTTATTATGACCAGATTATTCATGCCCAAAATTATTAGAAAACTCGAAGAAGCAGATATTGTAGGAAAAGACATTCATAAATCATGGAAACCCATTGTAGCTGAAATGGGTGGATTTGGAATTATATTCGGGTTTGTACTGGGAATGTTTTCTGGAATTTATATGCATGAAATATTGGCATTTCCACTTGTGATTGTTTTGGTTGTAATACTGCTTGTGGGAATGATTGGTATTTTAGATGATTTGCTTGCACTTTCATCCAAAACCAAATTCTTTTTGCTGTTTATTGCGGGTCTTCCATTAATTTGGGCAGCACCTCCAAATGTAGGTTTATTATATCTCATAACCATTCCGATAGCACTATCAATCGGAGCCAACTTGACTAACATGCTGGCAGGTCTAAATGGTATTGAATCAGGTTTGGGTGTTATTTCAATGGCCTCTCTAACAATTGCATGTATAATTTTAGGAAAATATGACGTAACAATTATATCCATGAGTATGCTTGGAGCTTTGGCGGCATTTTTATACTTTAACAGATATCCTGCTAAAATTTTCCCAGGAGATACCGGAACATTAATTATTGGTGCAGCTATTGTATGTATAGCATTTATTGGAAGGGTAAAATTAATTGCACTTATTGTATTGATGCCGAATATTATTGATGCGGCTTTAAAATTCTATTCAGCAGGCGTAATGAATCGTTCCCAACAAAAACCTACACAATTGAATGATGAAGGAAAATTGGTAAGGCCGGATGCTGGATTTAAATCATTGATTAGATTAATCTTAAGAAAACCAATTGCAGAAAAGGATGCAGTAAAAATAATCTGGGCAATTGGAATTGCATTTGGAATTTTAGGAATTATTGTAGCATTGATAATGCCTGGAATGCTTGAAAATCAAACATTAATGAATTTCTTGCAGATTAAAGAAATGTTCTACTATTTAGGATGATAATATGATGAGGCCATATGTAATATTAAATGCTGCAATGACTTTGGATGGTAAAATCGCAACTGCAACAGGAAGTTCTAATATTTCAGGCGAAGAAGACCTGAAGAGGGTTCATGAAATAAGAAAGCAGTGTGATGCAATAATGGTCGGAAGTGGAACGGTCTTAGCCGATGATCCAAGACTGACAGTTCACAAAGTGGATGCAAATCCTGAAGATAATCCTGTTCGTGTGGTTGTTGACAGCAAATGCAGCACTCCAATGGATGCACGAATCACTAATTCTGATGCAAAAACAATTATTGCATGTGCCAATGAGTATAAGGATGATTTTATAGTCTCTGAAAAATATGAAACCTTTAAAAAAAGAGGAGTTAAGTTTTTCTGGAGTGGAGATAAGCGAGTGGATCTGACATCACTTATGAGCTATTTGCATGAGGAAGGAATTGAAAAACTGATGCTTGAAGGCGGAGCTACTTTAAACTTTTCCATGATTAAAGCAGGTCTTATAGATGAAATAAGAATATGTGTTGCTCCAATGGTCGTAGGCGGAGCAAATGCGAAGACTTTTTTTGATGGGGAAGGTTTCGATACTATGGATGAATCTGTTAAATTAGAGTTAGTTGACTATTATACTCTTGGAAAAGATTTAATTTTAACTTATAAAGTTTTAAAATAGCTATTTTTTTAATTTAGACTAAAAGTTACTGAGTATGTTAAATAACTTAGATTACATTTCCTTTAAGTTTTTTTTCCCTATAATTTTTAAATGTTAAATTGCATTTATAAAATGCCTTTACTTTTTAAAAGTTTGCGCGGATTATCAACAATGGCTGTTATTGCTTCATCATGTGTTAATCCGGCACCTAAAGCAATTTCGTATGATTTTTCAAAAGTAATTATATTATCCGGTGAGTGAGTATCGGTATTAACCAAAAGTTTATTTCCAACTTCACGGGCAACATTTGCAACATGACCATTTCCAAGACAATGGCCTTGACGAGCTGAAATCTCTAAATAAATGTCATTGTCACGTGCAATTTCAGCTTCCTCTATTGTAATTAAACCAGGGTGTCCTAATATGTCAACATGTTCTGATTCAACCGCTGCACGATTTGTTCCAGGAGTTACAGGTTCATTTAAAGTTTCACCATGAACAACTACTATTTTAGCTCCTAAATCTTTTGCCCTTGCAGCAATTCCATCGATTGACTCGCATGGGGCATGGGTAACTTCAGCTCCTAAAACAACAGTAATGTCCCAATTTGTATTAATGTCATCAATTGCATCTTGAATGGCGGGAATTGTATCAACATTTGACCAATCAACATGATCTGTAATAGCTATTGCTTCATGATCTAATTTTAAAGCTCTTCTTGCAAGTTCAGAAGGCAATAATTCACCATCACTAAACAAACTGTGCATATGTAAATCTATTCTTTTATTCAAAATAATAACCTCTGTTAATAAATATAATATTATATATAGTACATTTAATATAAACTTATATAACTTAAATATTTTTGAGGTATAAAAATGAAAGCAAAAGCAGTAAAAATGGCTGATGGTGTTTACTGGGTTGGTGTTATTCACTGGAACAGTAGAACTTTTCATGGATATGGAATTCCAGGTACTACCTATAATGCATATTTAGTATTTGGTGAAGAAAAAACCGTATTGATTGATAATGTTTACAGAGGCATGTTTGAACAGTTTGATGCAAGAGTAAAAGATGCATTTGAACAAGAAGGTAAAGACTTTAAAATTGATGTATTCGTTCAAAACCACTCTGAAATGGATCACTCTACTTTCTTAAGACAAACTATTGAAGAATATAACCCTGATGCAGAAATATATGCGTCTGCAAATTGTATTAAATTTTTAGAAAATCAATATCACAATTTCTCAGATTTGGAAATTAACGCTGTAGCTACAGGTGATGAACTTGATATTGGTGGCAGAACTTTAAAATTCGTCTCCGCTCCGATGCTTCACTGGCCAGACAGCATGTTTACACTTTTGGCTGAAGAAGGTATATTATTCTCCAACGATGCATTCGGACAACATGTATGTCACTCCAAAAGGTTTGATAAAGATTATTCCTTAGATTACTTACTTAGAGAAGCTCAAAAATACTATGCAAACCTTGTAACATTAGGTTCTCCAATGCTTAGAATGAAATTAAACGAATTGACTGAAACAGGTTTAATCAATGAAATTAAAATGATTGCACCATGTCACGGTCAAATCTGGACAAATCCTGGACCAATTGTTGAAAAATACTCTGAATGGGGATCTGGGGTCTGTAAAGATAAAATTACTGTAATTTATGATACTATGCACCATTCAACTGAAAAACTCGCTTTCCAAATAGCTGAAGGTATTATGAGTGAAGGTGTAGAAGTGGAAATGTACTTTATGCAAGAAGATGGTCCGGATGATGTAATTACTGATATTCTTGACTCTAAAGCTATTGCACTTGGTGCTCCTACAATGATGAACAAACCTTTCCCAAGAATCGGAAACATGATGTACTGGTTGGATTGTGTTAACTTCAAAGGAACAGGCAGTGAGAAAAACGCATTGATATTCTCATCCAAAGGATGGGGTGGAGGAGCTATTGCTAAACTCCAAAGAGATTTAGAAGAAGCAGGATTTACTGTAACCGACACTTTAGACGTGTTATTTGTACCTGATGAAGATGTTTTAGCTGAAGCATTTGAAAAAGGTGCAGAATTAGCTCGTTCCATTAAAGAATAATTTTACTATTATTCTTTTTTTATTTTCTTTTAAATTCATTCAATTTCAATTCTTTTGAAAATTATTTCTTTTTTAATTCAAATTATTATTATATTATTTTAATTTTTATCATTCTATTTTCGGACATTTCAAGAGAGTTAAGGTTTCCTTTAAAATTTAATTTTCAATGATTGGAAAATTTTAATTGAATAATTTTTTAAATGGTGCTTATTTTTTTCTTTTTTAAAAATCTATTGTAGATTTTTTTGTTGCTAATCGCAACATTAATATATTTAAAAAATCAGATATAATATTTTAATAGGGGGTATTATCATATCAAATTTAGTAATTTATTTTTCAAGATCCGGTGAAAATTATTTCGGTGGCGAACTTAAGAATATTGAGAAGGGAAATACTGAAGTGATTGCTGAGTATATTCAGGAATTTGCAGATGCAGATTTATTTAAAGTAGAACCTGCAGTAGAATATCCTGCCGACTATATGAAATGTATAGACGTTGCTAAAAAAGAGCAACAGCAAGATGCACGCCCTGAATTAAAGGAAACTTTAGACAGTATTGAAGAATATGATGTTGTCTATGTCGGATTTCCGAATTGGTGGGGAACTCTTCCAATGCCGATGTGGACCCAATTGGAACAGCTTGATTTCGGTGGAAAAACTGTAAAACCTTTTGTCACTCATGAAGGATCTGGTTTTGGAAGCAGTTTAAAGGATTTAGAAAGATTATGTGACGGTGCAGAGATTAAAAAAGGCCTTTCAATTCCAGGGGCCAATGTCTATGATGTTAAGGATACTGTAAAGTTATGGATAGATGAATAATTTTGTCCAGAAATATTTGTTTTTGTGATGAAATTTTCTTCTTTTTTTTATTTTATTTTGAATGTAATATTTTAATTAAAAAGTCTATGAAATAGGTCAAAAATTTTAATTAAATTGAAAACAAATTATTTATTATGTCAAATTCAGTTTTTGTACCCGGCCACATTACCGGCTTTTTCACTATAGAAAATCATGAAATAAAACTTAAAAACGGTTCATGTGGTGTAGGTTTTTTGCTTTCAGAAGGTGTAAAAACAACAATATCTCAATCTGATAAACTCATCATTGATGTAAATCAAGGTGATACTACTGTAATCGATGAGGTTTTATCCATTTTGGAAATTGATACAAATTTCAAAATTACTCAAGATATTCAGCTTCCAATTGGAGCAGGATTTGGAACCTCTGCAGCATCAGCTTTAAGTTTAACTTTATCATTAAATGAATTTTTAGATTTAGGCTATTCTGAGGAATTATGTGGTCAAATTGCACATATGGCTGAAGTAAATTTGGGTGCCGGTTTGGGTGATGTAATAGCACAAACAGGTAACGGGCTGGTGTTGAGAACTAAGCCTGGAGCTCCTGGAATTGGTGAAATAAAATCATTTTCCCATGATGTTTTCATTGGTTGGAAAACCTTTGGTGAAATTGAAACTTCAACTATAATTCAAGATCCACATCATAAAGAGGTTATTTCAACTTCAGGTAAAAAATATCTGGAGTTATTTGAGAATGAACCTACTTTGGAGAATTTTTTAACTTTTTCATTG